>Ga0209017_10000547_pt1 | contig 36535 bp, 27 predicted proteins | sample YNPBryunderm2012_FD_185812 | JGI IMG/M metagenome (GOLD analysis project Ga0209017, IMG submission 185812) | Anoxygenic and chlorotrophic microbial mat microbial communities from Yellowstone National Park, USA - YNP Bryant MS undermat 2012... ...
AGTAAATCCGGTCACCGCTTCGCTGAAGGTGGCGGTGAAGGGGATGGCAGACAGGTTGGTCGGACTGCTCGCCGATGTGGTCAGGTTCACCGACGGAGCCGTGCGATCGGAGCGGATGGTGAAGGAAGTGGCCGTGCTGGGCCGTCCGCCACTGTCAACAGCAGCGCCGGCAGCGATGTTGAGTACGACATCTCCGTCGGCTGTTGGGGCCACATTGAACGTGTAGGTCCGGGCATTGACGGTGGTGAACCCGGTAAGCGTGCCGTTGGTGACGCTGACATCCCCAGCGGTAAAGCCGGTCACATCCTTATTGAAGGTGACGGTGAAGGGGATGCTCGCCAGGTTGGTGGGGTTGCCGGCTGTGGTAGTAATCGTGGGCGTTGGGGGGCGAAGGGCCACGGGCAACCGCAGATGCACTGTGGCGACGTTCGACTCCGCACCCAACTGGTTTCGCACCGTGTACTGGAAGCTGTCGCTGTCACTGGTCACCGTGCTATTGGCTACATAGGTGATCGTACCATTGCTGTTGACCGTCACGCTGCCGTGCTGGGGTTGGGTCACAATCCGGATGGAATCCAGAAGCAGCGGACCGCCAATCGGCAGATCATTGGTGAGCACCGAGATGGTGATGCGGCCGTTGTCCGGCACATTCACGCTGTCATCCACCGCCGTGGGCATCAAGGCGGTAAAGACCTGCTCGAAGTTGCGGATCACCGGGGATTGACGGAACCGACTCTGATCCAGACCCAACTGATCGAAACCCGGACCGCCGTCGAGGAAGGTTTCGCCTTGGAACTCGACTCCGGAGACAAAGACGCGATCGTTCCCGCCCCCGCTGTTGAGGAGCAAACTGCCCACATACCGGCCGATGCCCAGGGAGACGAGATCATTCCCCGCGCCGGTCCGGAGTACGGTCGGGCCGGTATGTTGGGCCCGGTTGAGGGTGATGTTGTCGTTGCCGGCACCGGTGTTGATGAAGACCCCGATATTCCCCCGGGTCCGTGAAATATAGACGAAGTCGTCTCCCTGTCCCATATTGACGACCCAACCCTGGGTGACCCCGGTGAATGTCAGAGGCAGCCAGGTACCGTTGACCCGGGTGTCTTGCAGAGCTGTGATCGCCACCGTATCGTCGCTCAGGGAGCTGAGCCAGATCTGATTGCCGGCATTGTCCCCTTGGACGTAGAGGATGCCCCCGGAGACAAACGCGGTCACATTCCCTGCCGGTGTGGTGCGGTCCTCCAACACCTCGGCGTGCAACAGAACCCGGCGGTGGTCCGGTCCGTTTCCCCTCTGCATGATGTTGCCTCCGCAACGTAAAGCCAGACCCTACATCCCCGCAGACCAAGAATATCGGTTGCTTGTACACACCCCTCACAAGTGCCGAAGACTATTCCTAGTATACCCGATGTTGATCCACCATTGCCCGGTGGAGTACTATATCCACGGTTTTCTCGGGTACGACCACCGCAGTTGAACCGATTATGCCAGTTTCTCGCACGAGGACGATGGCTGTGGGGCCGTTCAGGCTGTTGGTACCCGCAAGATCGTGTGTATCGGCGCTATAGATAAATATCCCAAAAGGATGCTGCCGTCGGACACAAAGCGGCTTACCTTTTATAAGGCACCGTAGAGCTTGCTTATTCGTCACTTGCCCTTCCTAGGGTATTCATAGGACCCTTTGGGATTGGCTGCTTCATCGCTCAGGACTGGCGCATGGGTGCACATTTCCGATTGGTGACGCCGTATCCGCCCGCCGGGGATCAGCCGAAGGCCATCGAGCAATTGTGCAATAACTTTGACCAAGGTAGCAATTTTCAAGTGTTGCTGGGCGCTACCGGTACGGGTAAAACTTACACCGCCGCTCATGTGATTGCCCATCTGCAGCGACCAACGCTGGTGCTGGCCCACAACAAGACACTAGCCGCTCAGCTGTTCAAGGAATTCAAGGGGTTTTTCCCCCACAATGCCGTCCACTATTTCGTCAGTTACTACGACTACTACCAGCCGGAAGCCTACATTCCCCAGCGGGATATTTACATCGAGAAAGATGCATCGATCAACGAAAACATCGATCGGCTGCGTCTAGCGGCCACGACGGCCCTGGTCAGCCGCGAAGACGTCATTATCGTTGCCAGCGTCTCGTGCATCTACGGCCTGGGGTCACCGTCCGATTACAAGCGGATGACGGTGTATCTGCAACGGGGCGAAATGCTCGACCGGGAAGATCTGCTGGTCCGCCTGGTGGACATCCAGTATCAGCGCAATGACGTCGCCTTTGAACGGGGACGGTTCCGGGTGCGGGGCGACACCATCGATATCTGGCCGGCTTCCGAAGAAGTGGCCTACCGTGTCGAATTGTTCGGAGACGAAATCGATACCCTGGCGATCATCCACCCTCTGACCGGCGAAGTGTTGCAGGAGTTGGACGAAATGTCGATCTACCCCGCTCGGCACTTCGTCACCCCCGAGGACCGGCTGCGGCTGGCCATCGCCGGCATCGAAGAAGAATTGCAGCAGCGTTATGCTGAGCTGAAACAGCAAGGCAAATTGCTTGAGGCGGAACGGCTGCGGGCCCGTACCCGTTACGACCTGGACATGCTCCGCGAGGTGGGCTACTGCTCCGGCATCGAAAACTATGCCCGCTACTTTTCCGGTCGGCAGCCTGGCGAACCACCCTACACCCTCATCGACTTCTTCCCGGAGGATTATCTGCTGATCATCGACGAATCCCATGTGACCATTCCGCAGGTACGCGGCATGTACCACGGGGACCGCAGCCGCAAGGAAACCCTCGTGGAACACGGCTTCCGCCTGCCCAGCGCCCTGGACAATCGCCCGTTACGCTTCGAGGAATTCGAGGCCCGCATGCGCCGGGTGTTGTGTCTGTCCGCCACCCCTGGCCCGTACGAATTGGAACGCTGTGGCGGCAAGGTCGTCGAACAGATCATTCGGCCCACCGGCCTGGTCGATCCTTACATCCATATTAAGCCGGCCCGAGGACAGGTCCGCGACTTGGAAGAGCAGATCCGTTTGCGGATCGCCCGCGGGGAACGGACCCTGGTCACCGTCCTGACCAAACGCCTCGCCGAAGACCTCACCACCTACTTCCGCGACCAGGGGCTACGTTGCAAATGGCTTCACTCCGAACTTGACGCCATCGAACGAATCCAAATCCTCCGCGAGTTGCGCGAAGGAGCGTTCGATGTACTCGTGGGGGTCAACCTGCTGCGAGAAGGACTCGACCTGCCCGAGGTGTCCCTCGTCGCCATCCTCGATGCGGATAAGGAGGGGTTCCTCCGCTCCGAAAAAGCCCTGATTCAGACCATCGGCCGGGCTGCCCGCAATGTCAACGCCGAGGTCATCCTCTACGCCGACACCGTAACCGATGCCATGCAGCGGGCCGTTGATGAAACCAATCGTCGCCGGCAATTGCAACTGGAATACAACCGCCAGCACAATATCACGCCCCGCTCCGTGCAGTCGGCCATCCGCAATGCCATCGAGGATATCATCCAGGCCCATAAGCTGGCTCAGGAAGCCGCCGGCGGTACCTCGGCAGCCCAGGACGACGTCACCTACGAATACCTCCAGCAGTTGCACCAGGAAATGCTGGAAGCCGCCCAGACACTCGACTTTGAACGGGCCCAAACGCTCCGCGATCAAATCGTCCGCCTCGAAGCCGACCTGAAAAAACGCTTGGGCGATGCCGCTCCTCCCAGTGTCTTCGGCACCAAAGCGGTGCCGGTCGGATTACCGCAATCCCGCAAGCGTTCCGCCCGTTCCCGCAAACGCTGAGCTTCCCCACCAACAAACCCACCACCTGACTCCGTCCACCCCCTCACTCGAAACTTGACCCAATCATTCCGTTTGCTCCCGCAAGCGTTCCACCCGTTCCCGCACTTGACCCTCGGGCATCTGCACACCGTCCACCAGCCCTTGGGTCCGCGTCGCCCGTTGTTCTTGGACCAACCTTCCGCCCCTCCTGTACATGCGAGCTTCCCTCATCCAAGATCAGGTGCTGCCCAATAACTTTCTCCTCATGGCGAATTCCCTTTTACACATGGTGAATTCGCTATTACACCAGGAACCCCGCCGTTTCTGTCCCTCTAGGCACTCGCCCAGCGGAGGTGTGCCATGTCTGTTGATCGTCGCTGCAGCTTTATCCGGTGGATGTTGCTGACCTTCAGCCTGGGCGTGGCGCCGACCGTCGGAGTTTCCCGCGCCGACCTTTTACGTTTCCGATTCCCTTTACCAGCAGTACTCGATGCCGATGACAGACCCCGTCCTCCTGCCGCTTCAGCTCGAGTCGCCCAGCATGTTTTTCAGGACCCGGTCGAAGCGAAACCGGCAGATTCGTGGCCATCTCGAAGGCTGACCCTTGTTCCGGGTCTGCCCCCTTCTCCACCCCTGAAATATCCGCTTCTGATGCCTTCCGGTGTTCAGGTCCGAGGTAATGCTGCTCTGGAGTACCTCCGCGCCACCGCCCTGCTACCGTTGCCGCCGAGAGACCCACAAGAAGCACGGCAACAGGAGGATAAGATCGAGCGCTGGTTGTCCCTGCCGCTTGAACAACTGGCTCCCGAAGGCGACGCCATCCAGACATATCTGGAACCTTACCAACCGATCCTGTCTGCCCTCCACCAGGCCCGGCATTATGCCACGTGCGACTGGCAATTGGAACCGTTCCTTGACCAAGGGCACAAACATCTCTCAATCATCATGGATAATGCGGCCCGTTACCGAGAGCTGACCCGACTACTCCGCTTGCAATTCCGGATGCAACTGGCCCGCGGTCAAACCGATCAGGCCTGGCAAACCGTGCAAGCCCACCTCCACTTGGGACGAGACATTGCGGAAAGCCCGACGATGATCCGTGGTCTGGTCGGCCTCAGCATCCTGGCCTCCGCCTGGGACAGCGTCGAGGAATGGCTCAGTCGCCCGGACGCTCCCAACCAGTACCTGTCGCTGAATCAACTGCCCCACCCGTGGCCTCGACCCGAGCCGATGCTGGAAGGCGAAGCGCGGTTTATGGGCTTGGATCGACCCGAATGGCAGGAACTGACGCGGGAAGTACTTCCCCCGGAGACGGCGCGTCGTCACCTGCTGACCATGTATTCCGTTCTCTATCGGGATCAGCCGCTACCGCCGGCGGTTTGGGAAGCTCAGCTCCTTCAACAGGCGGCCCGGCAAGCTCCCGCAGTACGCGCCGAATTGCTCCAACTGGGTCAAGATCCCAAAGTCCTGGAACCGATGTCGGAGGCCCAGTTGCTCGTCCTCCGTAATTACCTCGTCAGTCGGCAGTGGTGGGATATCCTGCGACACGCCTACCGCCTCCCGTACCATCAGGCTCACAAGCAGCTAACGACTCTGTCGGAGCAAGTCCGGCAGCGTGGCCAGCGTCAGGACGATCCTCTGCTGAGCACCTATGCCCTGACTATACCGGCGGCGGTCAAAACCCACCACGCTTTGGCTCGGCTGCAACGCCGGATCGCTGCCTTGCAGACGCTCGAAGCCATCCGTTGGCACGCCGCCATCCACCAGGGTCAACTCCCCGAGCGGCTGACCGATGTCACCATTGCACCACTTCCCGTCGATCCATACACCGGTCAACCCTTTCTCTACTCCCGTACCGCCGACGGTTTTGCCTTGGAAGGTCCCGCACCTGCCGGAGAAAAACCCGACTCCACCAACACCGTGAAATACATCGTCCTATGGAACAAAACCCCAGGTGCGAAACCGAAGAAGTAGGATGGCTCGGTCATGCCGGTGGGAGTGGGATTGTTCCTCCGGCTCTGCCAGGCCGGGGCATCGTGCTCCGGCGGGGAACCTTGTTCCTGGAGGTTGAGAAGAGTTCAGAGAGCACGAGAGGGAGCAGGCCGAAGCCCTGTTTTGGGGTTGTTGACGCTGGCACGTGCGGGGCGGCTGAGGGGTCGTCGGAGTTTATTCGGGGTGGGGTTTGGTGGGGTCGTCTTCGATCATTTCATCCTGATCGGGGATTTCCTCGAGAGGGGATGGACTCTCAGCAGGGGATGGACTCTCAGCGTCTGCGCCCTCGGCAGGTTCATTCCCGCTCGGGTCTGGTTCTTCCTCGAGATCGCGTTTCATCACTTCGCGCAGCAACACGGTGGCATAGCTGCCTGCCGGCAAGGTGAAGCGGAGGCGGAGGCCTTCTTCTTCCCAGGTGGCTTGCAGGTCATCGATGTAGATGAAATTGTGCCGGCGTGTGCCGGACAGAAGCCGGCCATAGCCTGCGAAGGAGGCCACGGTCAGGCCATGGCGCTGCAGAACCTCCGCTTCCCGTTGTGCGGCTACACCGGCGGCGGGATAGAGCCGTGTGCCAAACATTGGGCCTGCCGGCACGATCTGCCGGGCTTCCAGCCGGGCTTGTTCCACGGCCGGGTCTTGGGCCCGAAACAGTCCTCCTCGGGGCCAGTGGGCCAGTACGTCTCCTTCCAGAACGGTGCGGAGCAGACCCTCTTGAAGGCGATGGGCCAGGTAGTCATTGAACAGATAGGCCTGCACCGCGGATAATGCCAGACGCAGGCGGAAGCGTGACAGACGTGGCTGCACTTCTTCCCCCCGCAAACAGGCCCACCCCCAGCGCAAGGTTTCCTCTGCCCGGCCGAAGCGTTGTGGCCCGTAATAGTTGGGCAACCCCTGCTGCTGCAGCTTCTGCACGATCTCCTTCCAAGGTGCCAAGCGATCGGCCCCGCGGATGAGAATGTGGAAGCGGTTGCCCCGCAGATGTCCCGGGCGGAGTTTGTTGCGGTGACGGGTCACCTGCAACAGTCGCAACCCTTCGATGTGTTCCAGCTCCCGCAACCGGCTTGCGCACACCTGGGGCACCGACAGCCACTGCCGGGTCACGGCATGCCGGTCTTTCAACCCTGCTACGCCGATGGCTGACACGGCAATTCCCAACCGTTGAGCGATCTGACGCAGCAAGTATTCCGAGCCGATTTCCCGTTTCTCGACCCATAGGTACAGATGTTCCCCTTGGCCGCACGGCTCGTAGGCGGCGATTTCTTCGACCTGGAAGTCTTCGGGTTGCTCCCGGATGCGTCCACCCACTCCCGGCCATTGTGCCGTCCACAACGGCCAATCTCGCCGGCTTGGGATCTTGTCCATCTCTTCCTCTCGATGCTCTCTTCTTCGGGAATTGGGAAGCAGGACCGGGTCTGACAACAGGAATCGGCACTCAGGAATATGTCTATACCATCGGATGGGCAGAGTCATCGCGGGGGAAGACTCTTCCGTAAATCCAACAATCCCATCCGGGTCGCAACCGACATCAAATACCATGAGATGAAATAGGCAGATACCATCACGGATACTATGAATGAGACAGGGCAGAGTCATCGATGGAGGAACGCAAGGGGGGATCGACACCTGCGGAGCGTTTGCAAGTACGATCTGCGCAACCTATGTAGGTACGATGGGCAGAGCGTTTGTAGGTACAGCAAGTACAGAACAGATGGGAAAGAATCTCCATGTATCCAGGGGCCATGCAGGTATATAGACGGGAAGAAATCGATCGAGGCGAGGGGCCAAGCGAGCGGGTTTTTAGGGTGGCATGGAAGGATTGAGGGGGTGGGACGGTCCGTTGTTGAAATCATTCTCCCAGGGCAGCCGTTTTTTGCGAGTTCACCTCTGGGAACCTCGGCAACGATGATACAATAGGAACACATCGAGGGGATGGTGGAAGCGGAGGAAACTGCCGAGGCGGACGGGATATGGTTCCTTGTCCTGAAGCAACTAGGACAGGTTCGGGTGGCACGCATGAAGTTATTGGCACGGGTGTGGCCGGGGAATCGCCGCTTTGTGCATAATGGCGGGCGATTCATGCTGATTTTATGCGTTTGTGTGCTGGCGTTGGAGATCGCTGGCCGCTTTGCACACAACGATTTTCAGGACCTGCTGGGTCTGTTCGCGTTGAATGGTTTGCTGCTGGCGGTGGCGATTCGGCATCGGCGTGCTCCTTTGCCCTGGCTGGCCAGCCTGCTGGAGCAGCTCGGTCAGTGGGGGTATCAGGTCAGTCAATGGCAGTACAAGCTGGGCTTGGATTTACGAGGCGAGCCACCTTTGCCGCAGGCGGTGCCGCGTACCCTCCGTCTGCTGATCGTCGGCCTGGTGTTCTGGGGAGTGATCGCCGGGTTGTTGTGGTCTTTGGCCCCGGAGGCCGGTTGGCGCCTGCTGGGTGTGTACGGCTCGTACACCCTGTATGTAACTGTCTTGGGCGTTTTGTGGATATTTTTGTTACTGTTGACGTTCTTCGGGGTGTATGTGCCCGTCAACCTGCTGGACCGGTTGCTCCAGTCACGCTTGGGGGATCCGGATCGTCGGGGTGTGGAACTGGCGGCAGTGGTGGCCTACGCCGTGCTCATCTCGGCTTTGGCTTGGGAAGTTCCCCCGGGCTGGATCCTGCTGTTCAACGCCGGGCTGGGGCTCGTTACGGCTGTTGCGTATCTGCTCTGGCGGCGGGATGAGGCGGCGTTAGTCTGGCAAAGTCGTGAGGGTATCCGTGCTCTGCCCATCCGTCGGTTGTTGAGTTTGTTCGTACTGGTGGCGCTGTTGGGGACGACCGACTTGTTACTGACGGCTTGTGGCAATCGCCTGTGGGGTTCCCCGCAAGGTACGGACCCGCTGCCGCTCACCGGCTTATTGGGGGCGGTGTCGGCCTGGCTGCTCCCCGGCTGGTGGGCCATCATTCTGGTGTTCTGGTATCAGCATCAGCGTCGTGATCCGGCCCGCCGGACACCTCCGACCGTCCACATCGAAGGGTCCGACCCGCTGGCGATAGCGCGTGCGGCCACGCTCATTCGTCGCTGGGGTTGGCAGGTCCGTCGCCACCCCGCGCCGCGTCACAGTGGCGATGTTCCCATCCTCCTGGTACCACCGGAACAGTCCCAGGCGACCGACTTTGATCCTCCCTGGCCGTTGCGGGTGAGTCTCGAAGACCTGGATCGGCCCGAGGTACGGGAACGGCTGGAGCGCCGTGATGTGATTCTGACACGCCGTCAGCTCTTTCGTGGTCTGCACAAGTTGTTCAAGCGTCTGGTGCCCTACCGGGGTCCAAGCGGGGGTGCGTTCTGGATTGCCCCACAATGGTGGTTCATCGGCAGCGTGGGTCGGGAAGAAACCGATCCGAACACCGAGGAAGGACGGGCCAGCCTGGTGGGTCCACCCTATCACACGGTCCTCAGCCACCGGGCTCGTCAGCAGGCCCACGCTGTCCTCCGGGCTACCCATATCGACATCATCTTTATCGAAGACGGTGTCTCTTTCAGGCATGTCGAGCGGGTTTTGCGTATCCTGATGGAACTGTATGATGTCCATGGGGGAACCCGTCGGGCGGAGGACATTCACTTCCGCGGCCTGCCCAAAGTGCGTGTCATAATCCATGATTACGCCCCGGGACAACCCTTCACCCACGAATCGTATCCGGAACCGAAATATCTCGATCTGTCGCGTCTGCGGGCCCTCCACATCTTCAAGGACCGCGGTGGCGAAGAAGAGCCGCTCACCCCACCCCACGAATTCTCCTACACCCCCGCCCCTGCTTTAAGCCTCTAGCAGTCTCCCACAAGCCCAGGAGAGGTAACAGCGGGCGGAGGAAAGGTGCGATTTTCTCTTGCGATAGCCCGGTTATCGGGTACATTATCAGTGCCTGCCCGCAGAGCGCTCGTCAGAATGGTACCACCTACCCGTACTCTTTTGGGTTGACGACCATGAATCCTCCATCCAGCTGCTTTCCGCTGTCTCGAAGGGCCTTTTTGCATTCGAGTGTGCTCGGTGCGGTCGGTGGGATTGCGGATCATTGGGCACGGCTGGAGGCTGCCGGGGCTCGCAAGGGCCGAGGGCGTGCCCGCTCCGTGATCATGATCTTCAATTGTGGAGCACCCAGCCACATCGATCTGTGGGACATGAAGCCGAACGCTCCCTCTACCGTTCGGGGGCCATTTCAGCCGATCGCCACGACCGTGCCGGGAATCCAGATCTCGGAGCTGATGCCCAACGTGGCCCGACATGCCCAGAAACTGGCCATCCTGCGAACGGTGCATCATTCTCATGGGTCGCACAATTCGGGGATGTATTGGTCGATTGTGGGCAAGCCGTACCGGATCGACAGCACGCTGATCAATCCCAGTCGCACCGACCTGCCGAGCGTCGGAACACTGGTAGGTTGGCTGGCCCAGCGCGACGGTTACTCAGGCTCGATTCCGCCGTATGTCATCACGCCGTTTCCGCATTGCGATAGCACCGCGTACATCACCCCGGGGCAGTTCGGTGGCTGTTTGGGCTCGCGGTTTGATCCGCTGGTGGTCAACGCCGACCCGAACCATCCGTCCTTCCAAGTGGCTGGCCTGGGCATCTCCGAGGGCTTGACGGTGGAGCGTATCCGGCATCGCTCCTTCTTGCTGGAGCAGATCGATCGACCCTGGCGTATTTATCCAGACGATCTGCCGGTGCATCGGGCCCGAGCGTTGGAACTGGTGACCTCGGCGGAGGCCCGACGAGCCTTCGATCTGTCGCAGGAACCGGCACGGGTTCGAGACCGTTATGGACGGCATTCCTGGGGCCAGTCTCATCTGCTGGCGCGGCGGCTGGTGGAGGCCGGCGTCCGCTTCGTCACGACGGTCAACGGCCCCAGCATCGTTTGGGATACCCACAGCGATAATTTCAACACATTGAAGAATCGGCTTGTTCCGCCGATGGAACAAGCCTTCGTCGCCTTGCTCGAGGACCTGGAGCAACGCGGTCTGCTGGAGAGCACCCTGGTGGTCTGGATCGGGGACTTCGGCCGCACCCCGGTCATCAACAGCAATGCCGGACGCGATCATTGGCCTCAATGCTATTCGGTCGTTCTCGCCGGAGGAGGAATTCGCGGTGGCCAGGTCGTTGGAGTATCCGATGCCACGGCAAGTTATCCCAAAGATCGACCCCTCACGCCGGCCGATATCCACGCCACCATCTTCACCGCCTTGGGTTATAATCCGCATGGGATCACTTATCTGTCTCCGGAAGGCCGACCGATGCCCCTTTCCGAAGGCACACCGATTGCCGAGTTGCTGTAAACCCAGGCGAAGAGGATGCCGCTGGTACGGCGGCAGCGCACCCAAGCCGGGAGAGTCGGCCGCTTGTGTGTGGTCCGCACCGTGATCCTGGGACATCATAAGGGGGCAATCGGCACAGCAATCAACGGGTGGCGTCAGGTGATGCGCAGAGGAAGGGACGCTCTGGAGCTTGGAGCCATCCTAGCCGCCGGACGTCCTCAGCGAAGGCCGATGCGATGGGTTTTATTGGGCGTGCGGAGTCCAGGTCATCATGTTGCAACTTTTAGGTCAAGCGAAGCGACTGTGTAGCGGTTACACCCGCCGGGAGTGGTTGACGGTCGGGGCGGCAGCCGGCCTCACGCTGGCCGATGCTTTGCGACTGAAGGCGAATCCGGACAGGCAACCGACACAGGAGCAGGCCCGTGGACGCTTCTTCGGGCAGGCGAAATCGTGCATCTTGTTGTTCCTTTACGGTTCACCCAGCCAACTGGAACTGGCGGACATGAAGCCGGAGGCACCCCTGGAGGTCCGCGGGGAACTTCGCCCTATCCGCTCGACGCTTCCCGGTTGCGATGTGTGCGAGTTGCTACCCCAGACCAGCCGCATCATGCATCTGCTGACGGTGGTCCGCTCGGTGAACCATCCCTATCCGATCCACGGGGTGGCGTATGCGACCACCGGAGTCGAGCAGATCGACGTGGCGATGGAACTGTCCCCCCGTGACGGCCGGCACTGGCCCTTCATCGGCTCCACTGTGGCGTATCTGGAGCAGCAGCGTTCCCCGGCTGCCCGTCGCAAACCGGTGCCGGATAACATCGCTTTGCCTTTTCCTTTCAGCAGTCAACGCCGAGGGGAAGTGCCGCGGGCCGGCCCCTATCCTGCGTTCCTCGGCCAGGCTTACGCCCCTCACTTCACCCAATTCCACGGGCGGGCCAACCGGTCCATCACCAAAACCCTCAACGGTGAACGCGAAACCTTTGCGGAACCGTATGTCGGCATTGACCCTGATGCCTATTTCACCCTCGGCACTCTTAGCAATACTGCCGCGGCGGAGATTACTCTGGATCGTCTGGATCGCCGGCGGTCCCTCCTGGAACAGTTGGAACAGGCGCGGCGATTCCGCGACCGCTCCGATAGCGGCGATCCCTTCCGCGAGATGGCCTATCAACTCTTGACCTCAACGCAGGTCCGCCAGGCTCTGGATGTGCGCCGCGAACCGGCCAAGGTCCGGGAGTGGTACGGTCAGACCCTCTTCGGCCAGAGTTGCCTTGCGGCCCGTCGCCTCGTCGAAGCCGGTAGCCGCTTCGTCACCGTCTTCTGGGATGAATATGGCCTGGCTGGTTCCGGCTGGGATACCCACTGGGAACATTATCCCCGCCTGCGCCACGAACTGATGCCCGGCTTCGACCGGGGCTTCGCCGCCCTCATCGGCGACCTGGAACAGCGTGGACTGCTCGAGGAAACCCTGGTGATGGTCCTGAGCGAGCACGGCCGTACCCCCAAACTCAACAACCAACCTGGCGGCGGACGGGACCACTGGTCCCAGGCTTACACCGTGTTGCTGGCTGGAGGCGGTATCAGCCGTGGGAATGTCCTCGGCAAAACCGATCGCATGGGCGGCACCGTCGTGGATCGGCCGGTCTCCCCCAAGGACCTCCTCGCCACCGCCTATTACCTCCTCGGCTTCGATCCTCATACCCCCTTGCAGGACCGCCGGACCGGTCGCCCAGTTCCCCTCCTGCCCACCGGATCAGTCCTTTACGACGCCCTCGGTTGAACTCTCACCCCTTCCCTTGCTCTCCCTGGCTTTTCATGGCTTGTCCTTGTTCCCCCCTCGCTTTCCCTTGGCCCCCTGTGCTCCTCTGGTTGGGCGTGGCACTATTCCCTGAGCCGTGTTAGGATAAAGGACAGGTTTCGACAGCCTGGAACCGACTCGGATGAATGGGCAGGTTTCGACAGCCTGGGACTGGCTTGAGATTCTGAATCAAGGAACCGGTGCACCGGTGCGGTCCATGGGAGCGGATCCCACCAGACCACACAGGAAGGGGAATAGCCACGGCCTGAAATTTTCCGGGGGGAGCCCAGCCATGACTTGGAGCCGCCGTCAGTTTACCATCACCTGTGCCAGCAGTATTGTTCTGGGAGCAGATGTCCTGCCGGCCGCCGAACCGGAACTGGCTCCGCCTCCGACTCCCGTGCCGGTTGAAGCGCCGTTTGTCCGCGATTATCCCAAGCCCGCGTTCACCCCGTCCTGGCGTCGCTCTCCCTTGCCTCGGCTGCTCGTCCAGGATTTCGTCATCTTCGCCCACAGCGACCTGCCGATGGTCCAGAAGTTGCTGACCCGCCAGCCGGCTCTAGTCAACGCTACCATCGATTGGGGTGGTGGAGATTGGGAATCCGCCCTCGGAGCTGCCTCTCATATGGGGCGCCGTGATATTGCCGAGTATCTCCTAGCCCACGGTGCCCGTATCGACATCTTCTGTGCTACCATGATGGGTCTGATCGATGTGGTCAAAGCTTTTCTGACCCTTCAGCCGGCTCTGATCGACGCCAAAGGGCCTCACGGCTTCAGCCTTCATTTCCACGCCCAACTGGCTGACGACGGGGGTAAAATCCTCGATTTCCTGCAATCCATCAAGAAGCTCGACCTTCCCCCTAACCCCTTCCGCAAAAAATAGCGCGACCTCCCCTCGGAAGTGCAGGCCGGGGAGTTCTTCCCGGATGCCTTCCAGCCGCTGGGGCGACCGGCCCGGGACAGCCGGGAGGGAGCATGCCACGTCCCGTTCGCTCCTCCAGGAACATTCGCTAAAATAAAAGGCGGAAGTGATCGATGGTTATTTCTGGGGGACAGGAACAAGGGCTGCCCCAACAGCGGGGGGAAAACGGCATCATGAAAGCTCTGGTATTGCTCGACGACGGCTTTGAAGACGTGACGGTCCATTACCTGTGGTATCGGCTCCGTGAAGCCGGAGGGGAAGTCTGTTTAGCCTCCCCCCTCATGCATGTTTTGACAGGCATGCATGGCTATCGCATCGAACCGGATACCACCATCCATCAGGTCAATCCGAGTGATTACGATCTGCTCCTGATTCCCGATGGAACGTGCGTCGAACGGCTGCGTTTGCGGGAGGAAGCGGTCGATGTGACTCGGACCTTCGTTCAGGATGGGCTGCCCGTCGCGGCGGTGGGTCATGGACCGCAGCTGCTCATCAGTGCGGGAGTGCTCGATGGCCGACAGGTGACCTGCACCCCGGGGATCCGTGATGATGTCCGAGCCGCTGGAGCGGCTTATCGGGATGAAGCGGTTGTCGTGGACGGTCAGCTCCTCACCTGCCGGGATCGCGAGGACCTGCCCCTGCTCCTTCCCCGCCTCTTCTATGTGTCTCGCTGGAATCAACCTGTTTGACCCAGGGGTTTCTATTTGTCTTGCGGGAATCCAGGCGTTTGATATCGCGGTCTTGCAGGAATCCCACCCGTCCAGGCGTTCCCGTGGTGGGAATCCACAGCACGGATGAGCAGGCGTTTGTGCCTCCCCCGCAGGCTCCGCCCCGTAGGGTTTTTCTGGCCGGGGCAGGGCTGGTGCTGGTCCAGGGTTCAGCCGAAGCGTTGCTGACGTAGGATCAGATAATCCAGCAGCGCCCGGTCGAAGCCGACCGAGGTATCCATGGGCACGTAATCGACACGTGCCGCGGCACATTCCCGCTGGTAGTAACCACGGAATTCCTCGACGAAGCGCAGGTAGTCCTCGCGGATGCCTTGAGCATCCACCTCCTGATGGGCGTCCGATTCCACGTCGGCGAAATCGATCAGCCCCGCCAGAGGAAACTGGGCTTCCAGGACATCCAGGATGTGGAAGACGATCACTTCGTGACCGGCATAACGCAGGCGATAGAGGCTGCGGATCACTGCTTCGGCTTCGCTACGCCAGTCATCGGTGGTGGGTAGCAGATCGCTGAAGAGCATGATGAGGCTTTTGCCGCGGACAAAGGCTGCCAATTGCATCAGACTGCCGGCGATGTCGGTAAGTCCACTGGGTCGCAAGTTGGCCAGCACAGACAAGAGGGTGCCCAATTGGGTCCGCTTGCTCTTGGGCGGCACTACGGTGCGGATGCGGGTGTCGAAGGCCACCAGGCCGACAGGATCCTGCTGCTGGATCATCAAATAGCCCAGAGCTGCCGACAAGCAGATACCATACTCGAACTTGGTCAGCGTCTCCGTGGCTGCGGCTCCTAGCACTGAAGTGTCCACCTTGACCCCTGCGGTTTTGGCTTCCCCCGGACCGTTCCAGTCCATCGATTGGGACAAGTCCATCACCAGCCAACCCGTCATATTCGTTTCCGCTCGATACTTCTTGACGAAGTACTTTCCCGTCTTGGCGTATACGTTCCAGTCGATCGTCTTGATGTCATCGCCCGGGTTGTACTTGCGGTGCTCGGAAAATTCGACGGAAAAGCCGTGGAACGGACTGGCATGCAAACCGCTGAGAAACCCTTCCACAATGAACCGGGCGCGCAGGTCGAGGCGACCCACCTGGCGGATCACTTCCGGTCGCAGATATTTTTCCGCAGTCATACTTGCATTCTACACGTTCCCTTCATCGGCGAAGATAGGATGGACAGTAGTAAAGCGGGTTCGCTCAGCCGCGCTGTCCCCGACGTCTCAGGGCGAACGTCTTATGGCTCGGCTCACCCTCGTCACCGACGCCTGGCATCCGCAGGTCAGCGGCGTGGTTCGGACTCTGGATACCACCTGCCGCCTCTTGCGCGAAGCCGGTCATACAGTGGATATCATTGAACCCTCCGCTTTTTTTACAATACCCGCTCCCTTTTATCCGGAAATCTCTCTGGGGCTGCCGCGCACGGGGCGGATTGCTCAGCGGCTTGTGCGCTTCCGACCCGACCATCTGCACATTGCCACGGAAGGTCCCCTCGGCCTGCTGGCCCGTTATGCTGCCCGCCGTCTCGGGTGGCGTTTCACCACCTCCTATCACACCCGCTTTCCGGAGTATCTCCAGACCTTAGCCGCTGTCCCTCCGGCGCTGACCTACGCCTATCTGCGCTGGTTCCATCGGGGTGCTGAACGCCTCCTGGTCGCCACCCCGAGCTTGGCCGAGGAATTGCAGCAGCGGGGCTTCCATAACAGATTCTCCATCTGGTCCCGTGGCGTGGATACCACCCTGTTTTATCCCCGGCCTAAGCCGATTCTTGCCCATCCCCGCCCTATCTTGCTCTATGTCGGTCGGATCTCAGCGGAGAAAGGGTTGGAGGACTTCCTGCGTCTGTCCCTGCCTGGCAGTAAAATCTTGGTGGGTGATGGACCTGCCCGCCTGCAGTGGCAACAACGCTATCCAGACGCCCTGTTCCTCGGCTATCGCCATGGTCAGGAGCTGGCCGAGTTGTATGCCGCTGCGGATGTGTTCGTTTTTCCCAGCCGCACCGATACCTTCGGTAATGTTATCCTGGAAGCCCTGGCCAGCGGCGTACCGGTGGCTGCCTATCCGGTGCCAGGACCCCGCGATCTGATCACGGATTCCCGCTGCGGAGCTCTCCATGAGGATCTTCGGACGGCCATCCACCTGGCCCTCCAGCATGGCGATCCCGCAGCCTGCACCGCCTATGCCCAGCACTACTCCTGGCCCAATGCCACACGCCAGTTCCTTCAGGCGCTTGTCCCGACCCGTCAGTCGTCCGCGGCGGTGAGGAACCCCACAAAGCCCACCCAGAATGCACCTTGACAATCCCAAAATTTATGAAAATCTGATCCCTTCGCTTGACTTTTCATGATTTGTGGTACATATTTATACTGAAATACAGTACATCAAAATGGCCTTTACCGGTTCGGTGTAGCCGAATGAAGCGGAAATGTCCTTCAACCGGCATTCCAGGGCAGATGATTCGGACAGCCTCTCGCCTGTGCGGATGGTTCGGACAGCCTCCGGCCCATGGGGATGCTTCCGGGGATCATCATCCTGTCGCGGTGAATGATCCGCGCCGATCCCAACCTGATTCTGGAGGAGACAGCGATGCGACGGCAACAGACGGTTTATTGGGAGAAACGATGGGCAGAGCGACGGGATATTCCCAACGTATCCCTACCTTGGCGCCGAAAGGCTTCTTCGTGGCACGGAATGGCATTTTCGCGAACGGGGGCGTATGGTAGCTTGGGGAAGGAGAAGCCGAAGGATCTACGCAACGGCAACGACAGGGGGAGAGGCAGTCAGGTGGCCGAGGAGATAGGGGAGTCATGAACAGTTCGGTGTGGGGGCGTATCCGCCGGGATTTTTGCAAGGCAACCGTAGAGCAGTGGGGAGCACGGGCGGGGTCTGTGCTGGTGGGCATCGTGACGGTGATCCTGGTGGCATGGCTGTACCTGTTTGTTGCTCTGCTAGCGAATCAGGGACGTGTAGCCGGTTTTAGCGAGTTGTCCAGCTTGGAGCAGCAACGGCTGGTGCAGGAATGGGTCAGCTGGTCTGAAGAGCAGCGTCAGGAGTTGGGCCAGCGGTTCGGGGTGTCGCCCGAAGCCCAAAATCAGGTGGCGGAAGCCGGCTTGGACGCAGCTCTGCCCCTGGAACAGTGGGAGGGAATCTGGCGTGCGGTGGTGTATCAGAGTCTCAGGGAACATGTGGGTTGGGAAGCGGCTGAGGCTTATCGAGCCTCGTTGGGGGAAACGCGAGTGGGGCCGTCCGGCGCTTTGGGGGTGCTGCCGGTGGTGGTCCGGGAACGTCACCGTTGGGCGGGTCGCTTCCTGGGGCGAATGGCTGCTTGGAATCCCTGGGCCTGGCGTCCGTATGACACTCATATCCCCAATGCTCGTTATCTGACCGGTCTGGTTCTCCTGGCGTTCGCCCTGGTCCTCATCCGCAGTCTGGCCAGCACCACGGTCACCTATCTGGCGGCAGCCGTCATGCTGGACGCGATCACCCGGTTGCGTCGGGCGATTTATCTGCACACCTACCGTCTCGGTTCCCTGGTTATCCGGGCGAGCGGCCTCGAGGAGGCAGAAGCCCTGTTTACCCGTCAGGTGGAAACCGTTGGGACTGCGTTGCACAGTACGGTGACTCTGCCGTGGCGAGCCATCCCGCAGTTGGTGGGGTTGCTTCTGCTGATATTGTTGGCCCATTTCTGGCTAGCCGTCACCTTCGTGGTGATGACGGCCCTGGTGTGGCTGGTCGGTGGTCAGGTATCGGCCTATTATCGGCGGGAGGCTCGTCAGGGAAGCCGCCAGCTCCACAATGCCTTGGCGCTGCTGCTGGAGAGTTTGCGGCTGGTGCGGCTGGTCAAGTGTTATCAACTCGAGCGGTTCAATCAGAACCGTGTCGAGCGGCAGCTGAACACGTTCCGGGGAGCTGCTTGGCGTAAGCTGCGCGGTGATGCCCTGGCAGGACCGATGCTTTATGCGGTGGCCCTCCTGGGCGGGGTGGGCCTGCTCTATCTGGGCGGCCTGTCGGTCCTGGCGGGTGAATTCAGCGCTGCCGGTTTAGCCACTCTGGCGGTGGCCCTGGTGGGCCTGGCCCCTGCCGTAGCAGACCTGTTCCACGTGCGGACACGCTGGCGGCGTGGTGTCGAAGCGGCGGATGCCATCCTGGAGTACCTAGAACGCAAGGGAGAAGCGGCGGAGGCTATCGATGCCGAATATCTTCCGCCCTTGCGCAGCCGCATCGAATTCCGCAACGTTTCTCTGCGGGAACCGGGCAGCGAGCGCCTTCTGCTGGAGAATCTCAGCTTCGCCATTCCTGCGGGGGCCAAGGTCGCCTTTGTGGGACCGGATCGCCGTGCCCTGCGCAGCCTGGCCTACCTCCTCCCCCGCTTCTTCGACCCCACCCAGGGTGAAATCCGCATCGAAGACAAAAATATCCGCTGGGTGACCCACGAATCCCTCCGCTTGCAAGTCGCCCTCGTGATGCAGGATGAATGGATCTTCACAGACACCGTTGTCAACAACATCGGCTGCGGCGATCCACAATACCGCCTGCCGCAGATCATCGAAGCGGCCAAACTCGCCCATGCCCACCAGTTCATTGAACGGTTGCCCTACGGTTACGAAACCATCATTGGGGAGCACGGTGTACCGCTCAGCCCGGGTCAGGCTTTCCGGATCGCCTTAGCCCGCGCCTTGGTACGCGATCCGTCGATCCTGGTCGTAGAAGAACCGGGTCAGCTGGTCGATGAAGATACACTGATCCTTTGGGATGATACCCTGCAACGGATTGCCCCCGGACGAACTATCCTGGTGCTGGCCCAACGCCTGACCACCTTGCGCTGGGTGGATCGGGTCTTCCTGATCGTCCAAGGCAAACTCACGGACACGGGAACCCACCGGGATTTGTGGCAGCGCAGTGACTATTACCGCCGCTTGCAGGTGCTGGCGGAAGCCCAGATGGCCGAAGCCATCCCCGGTGCCGGGGAGTAACTCGGCTTGCTGATCGAGGAGTCGCTATGCCCTGGGATAAGGAATTGACCGTTGCTCTTCAGGTAGCGGAAGAGGCAGCTGAGCGGATTCGCCAGGAGTACCAGTCCTTTGTCGCCATTCCGGATGCTCCCGCGGACATCAGCACACCGGTGGATCGGCTGGTTCAGGAATTGATCCTGCAACGGTTGCACCAACGCTTTCCTCAGGATGCACTCTGTGCGGAGGAGAAGATCAGCGGTTTTGAAGGAGTCGCTCAACGGGGGACGCGGACCTGGGTCGTGGATCCGATCGATGGGACCCGCGGCTTTGCCCGCAAAAACGGCCAATTCTCCGTAATGATCGGCTTGCTTTGTGAAGGGGCACCGGTGGTGGGTGTGGTGGCCGAACCGGCATCCCATCGGATCACGTTCGCCCGTCAGGGCGGAGGCTGCTGGACTTACACCGGGGATGCCACCGCCACACGCTGCCAGGTCTCTCGCCGAAGTATCGACGCGTGTATCCTGGTCCAGTCCTGGTCTCGCCCGGGTTCGATCAGTCGCGTCGCCGCCTTGCTGGATCCCAAGCAGGTTCAGCAGACCTACTCCGGCGGGATCAAGCTGGCTTGCGTGGCACGTGGGGAAGCCGACGTGTATGCCAACACCTACGAAACCTTCCATGACTGGGACATCTGTGCCGGTCATCTGCTGGTCACCGAAGCCGGGGGGTGTGTCACCGATCTTTTCGGTCACCCGATCGTCTATCAGGCAGAGGACTTCGCTCAGCGGCGTGGACTGTTAGCTACCAATGGCCTCTGCCATGCCCCGGCCCTGGAGCGGCTTCAAACCCTGACCGAAGGCTTCCGTACCTCCTGATCTTCCCCCTACTGTTCCGGACTCTGCTTACCGTCTGCCTCTCCCGTCTGTATCGGACTTTGCTCCCCCCCGCGCCTCCCCCGAGCATATCCCCTCTGCTTGCTGCCGGTGCAATCCGTAGGGTCAGCGGAGGGGGACGATCCCATTCCACCAGATCAGAAGAGGCTGGAAAGTGTGGGGTCATATTCCCGGCAGGGATGGCCTGGTCAAACCGTCAGGAGGTGGGCTTCCGGTCGAATCGAAAGCAAAGGGGTTTTTCCCTTGGTTGTCGGCCTGACTGGGAGGGTGGGGGGACGTGAAGCGGCGGGCAAAAATGACCAGGCTATCGCCGTCGGCATAGAAGTCGGAGACGGTGGCACAGACCTGATAGCCGTGCTTGAGGTAGAAGGCACGGGTGGGGGCGTAGGCGGGTTGAGACGACGTTTCGATCAACAGCAGACGTGCTCCGCGGCAACGCAGGTCTTGCTCCACGAATTGCAGCAACCGACTTCCCAACCCTTGCCGCTGATGCTCTCGGGCCACCACGATCCACCAGAGGTACCAGGTGCGATCCGTCATGGGAGCCGGGGCGTAGTAAACGAAACCCCGCAATTTCCGTTCGGTTTGCCAGACATAAGCCTGGTGATCGCACTCCCGCATCGCCGTGAAGTAGTCGGCAAAGACTTCCTCCAGGGTATCTACTTCGTGCGGTCGGAACATGCCGGTGTCGGCCGTCAACGCCACCAGGGTGGGGATATCGTCTTGCTGCAGCGGGCGGATCATAAAAGCGGGTTCCTTGCTCAGGTTCGTGATGTCGTGGTGGCTCCAGGTTCCCCCATGTGCCGATTATTATGGAACTTACCCGACCTAAGCCGAGCAATAGTATCGTGAGGGTTCCGCCATGAAGACGATCATCGAGCCGTTCCGCATCAAGATGGTAGAACCATTACGGTTGACCACGCGGGAGGAGCGGGAAGCGATTCTGCGGGCGGCGTATTTCAACCCGTTTCGCATTCCGGCGGAAGCGGTGTTGATCGACCTGCTGACCGACAGCGGCACGGCGGCGATGTCCAGCGAACAGTGGGCGGGCATGCTGCGGGGGGATGAGTCGTATGCCGGGGCGAAAAGCTGGTACCGCTTTGAAGCGGTGATGAAGGAATTGACGGGGATGCCGCATGTCTTGCCGACCCATCAGGGCCGGGCCAGCGAGCGGATTTTGTTCGAGTTGTTGGGGGGACCCGGAAAGGTGGTGCCCAGCAACAGCCACTTCGACACGACCCGAGCCAACATCGAGCATTCCGGGGCAGAGGCGGTGGACTTACTCTGCGAGGAGGGGAAAAAACCTCGCCTGCGCCGGCCGTTCAAGGGGAACATGGACGTGGCCCGGTTGGAAGAGCTGATCCAGAAGGTGGGGCCGCAGCGGATTCCGGTGGTCATGATGACCGTGACGAACAACACCGGTGGAGGGCAGCCGGTAAGCCTGGAGAATCTGCGAGCGGTGCGGCAGGTGTGCGACCGTTACGGCATTCCCCTGTTCCTCGACGCCTGCCGTTTCGCCGAAAACGCTTACTTCATCAAGCTGCGGGAACCGGGGCAGCACCAGCGGAGCGTACGGCAGATCGTGCGGGACATGTTCGACCTGGCCGACGGGGCAACCATCAGTGCCAAAAAGGACGGGCTGGTGAACATCGGCGGGGTGCTGCTGATGCGGGATGACCAGTTGGCTCAGCGGGCGAACAACCTGCTGATTCTGACCGAAGGGTTCATGACCTACGGCGGGCTGGCAGGACGGGACCTGGAAGCGATGGCCCAGGGGTTTTTGGAGGTGCTGGACGAAGATTACCTGCACTACCGCATCCGCTCGGTGGAGTATTTGGGGGAAGGGTTGTTGCACGCCGGGATTCGGATTGTGGAGCCGCCGGGAGGGCATGCCGTTTACATCGATGCGGCCGACTTCTGCGAGCATCTGCCGCCGGACCAGTTCCCGGGTCAGGCGTTGGTGTGTGCCTTGTACCGTCATGCCGGGATCCGCAGTGTGGAAATCGGCAGCGTCATGTTCGGGCGGATCGATCCGTCAACGGGCCGCATGGAGCATCCGCCGATGCAACTGGTCCGCCTGGCAGTACCCCGACGGGTCTATACCCAAAGCCATATCGATTACGTCATCGAAGCGGCCGCTGAAGTCTATGCCGATCGCTACAGCATCCGAGGACTGCGGATGATCGAAGCCCCGCCGGTGCTGCGGCACTTTACGGCCAGGTTTGAAGAGATCTGAACAGCTAGGACGTGGAACCATCCACGTCCAGTTTCCAGTTCGAGCCACGCTAGGGGCAAGCCGAGACCCCGGCGGAGGGTGTGGGGAATGCTGGGGAGAGTGCTTGGAGAGAGCAGGTGAACGGATGGGTACCGAAGTCCGAGGTGACGGTGCCGCGGATGAGCCGAGTCTGGCGGTGGTGGTGCCGGTGTGGCAGGAAGCGGAAGTATTGCCGATGTTACTTCAGAGTTTGCAGCAGCAGACCAAGCCGCCGCGGCGGATTGTAGTGGCCGATGGGGGATCGACGGACGGGACTGCGGCAGTAGCTCTACAGTGGGGGGCGGAGGTGGTGGCTTGCACTCGCCGTGGCCGGGGTTGCCAGATTGCCCAGGCGTTACCTCGCTGCTGGGAAGACATCATCGTCATTGCTCATGCCGACATGATTTTTCCGCCCCTGGCCCTGGCACGGATTGCCGACTGGCTGCACCGGCATCCCGACTGTGTCGGCGGTTGCCTGGGGCACCGTTTCGATCAGGACGGCTGGATTTATCGGCTGATCGAGTGGGCCGACCGCCGTCGGGCACAACGGGGACTGGCTTACGGAGACCAGGCTCAGTTCTTCCGTCGCTCGGTGCTGGAGAGGATCGGCGGCTTTCCCCCCTGGCCCCTGTTTGAAGATGTCGCCCTGTCCCAACGCTTACGCCAGGCCGGTACGGTGGTTTACCTGGATGTGCCCGTGACGGTGTCGGTGCGGCGCTTCCGACGTCGTGGACTGCTGCGGACGTTGTGGCAGAACTGGTGGTTGCGCCGCCGCTTTGCCCAAGAAGGAGAAGCTGCTGTGGAGGTGCTGTACCGCCGCTATTATGGCGAATCCCCACCGCGGAGTTGACGGCTTGCCAAGGAAAGCACAAGCAGTAGGCTTCCCCTTGCTTCCCCACTGGGTGGCAGGCCATGGGGCTCCCTTGGGGAGTGTACACCTGGGGAATATTGCTGTGGGTGCTCCCCGTTGCTCTCAGGTTGGGCCGTAGGTCTTCCCCGTTGCTCTCGGGTTGGGTCGTAGGTCTTTCCCGTTGCTCTCAGGCTGGGTCGTGGGTCCTCCTAGCTGCTTTTGGGTCGGACGGTGGGACGGGCCAGGTGGACGGAGGAACCGTAGGCCAGTTCGGCACATTCCATGAAGGTCTCGGACAAAGTCGGGTGGGGGTGGATGGTTTCCAGCAGGTCCCGGGCGACCGCTCCCATTTCGATGGCCAGCACACCTTCGGCAATCATATCGCCAGCCCCCACACCGACCATCCCAACACCCAGGATGCGTTGGCTGTCCGGATCGATGATCAGTTTGGTCAAACCTTCGGTGCGGTCGAGGGTGACCGCTCGGCCACTGGCCACCCAGGGGAACTTGAGGACTGTATGGGGTATAGCTGCCGCCTCGGCTTCCCGTTGGGTGAGGCCGGCCCAGGCGATTTCCGGGTCGGTGAAGATGACGGCCGGGATGGCCCGCGGTTGCCAGGCTGCCGGTTCGCCTAACAGGGCTTCCACCGCTACGCGGGCTTCCGCCGTGGCTTTGTGGGCCAGCCCTGGTTCCCCCGCTGCATCTCCCACGGCGAAGATGTGCCTGGCCGTTGTCCGCCGTTGCTCATCGACCACAATGTAACCCCGTTCGTCCACTTTCACCCCGGCCTTCTCCAATGCCAATCCCGTTGTGTTCGGACGCCGACCCACTGCTACTAGTACCCGCTCACATTCCACCTGGGCCGGCACGTCCCGCCCTTCCAACGTCGCAATGATGCCCTCGGGGCTTTTTTCCATGCCGGCCACCCGAGTTTGCGTATAGATGGCGGCCAACTGCTGTCGCAACCGTTTCTCCAACGGTGCTACCAGGTCGCGGTCCGCCTGGGGCAGAATCCCTTCCAACGCCTCCACCACCGTCACCCGGCTGCCCAACGCCGCATAAACGCTGCCGATTTCCAAGCCGATGTACCCTCCGCCGATAACAAGCAAACGGTTGGGAATCAGGGGTAATTGCAGCGCCGCGGTGCTGTCCCAGATCCGTTCGGGGTCGATATTCCAGTTGCGGGGGATGACCGGCACCGAGCCGGGGGCCACAATGGCGTGCTCGAAGCGGATCACCACTTCCTCACCACCCGGTCGTTGTACCAGCACCGTATGCGGGTCCTGAAAGGTCGCATGTCCGGTCAGCACAGTAACCCCGCGGGCCTTGGCCAGTTGGCTGATGCCGGTGTTCAGTCGGTTGACCACCTGCTGTTGCACGAAGGCCCGCAACCGTTCCAGGTCGATCTGGGGACCGTCGTAGCGCACCCCGTGGGCTGCCAATGCCCGCACTTCGTGGATCAGCCGGCTCACATGGAGCAGAGCTTTCGAGGGGATGCAGCCACGATTGAGGCAGACCCCACCCAGGTGGCTGTCTTCCTCGACCAAGGTCACGGACAAGCCGTGGTCCGCCGCGTGAAACGCCGCCGGATACCCTCCCGGACCGGCTCCGATCACCAACAGCTGGGTATTCCGTGTCTCTGCCATCGTGCCATGTCTCCCTGTTCGTATCGGTTGATAGAAAACGTTCTGGATTGAGAGAAAAACAGCTCTGCAGTCCTGCTGTCCTGGGTGTCCCTCTCCGTTACCCCCGGACGGTTCCCCGGAAGTTTTCCCGCAGTTCGGTCCCAGATTAGCATACGCAAAACAGACCGCACGGAAGCAGCCCTCTACCACAGAACTGCCAACCCGCAACAGGAGTATGCCCCTTAGCGAAACCGTGAGAACAACGATCCGACCGTTGGCGAAACCATGAGAACGGAGGAATATGACCTCTGGCAAAACCGCGGGTTGGGGCAGCCGTCATCGGATACGTGGGTCCTGGGGGCGGCGGGTAGTTTTGCGGCGGGTTGCCTTGGTGGACCTGGCTTGTTCATCACTTCCTGAAAGCACCTCAAGCAAGGACCGCTCGCCTCGCTCCATCTTAACCCAACCCGTCTTCAGCATCGCCACTGCCAGAGTCAATCCCGCGACCAATCCCACCAGGTGGGCAACGTACTCCACCTGGGGTTCACCGTCACCCATCAGACCCACAATATCGAAAACCGCCCACAGCAACACCATCCAGTAGCTGCTGATCGAGCGGTGCCACGCACGCACCTACTCCAGAAACCCATCCATGACTCAACAACTGACTTCATTGAGCAGATACCATACCTCGAACCCTCGGGAATGTCCTCCGACCACGCTTGTTGCTTGGGGAACGGCAGGGCGATAAACTCGGGTTCCAGGACGGTTCCCCGGCAGATGAGTTCCATGACATGTCCTTCGACTTTATGTCGGAGGATGGTGAAGTCGGTACACGGGAAGCGCCGCGGTTCCCTGTTCTCAGGGTCGTCCTCGCACGGCTCGTACTCGTAGAGATACTGGCCACTGAGAAACAGGACCCGCCCGTCGCTCAACTCCAGGAAATAATGCAACCCTTCGTCTTCATACTCTTGCACTCCGAAGGCGCGTCGGGCTTGAAAATCCGTGGTTGCGAGCAAGCCATCTTCCTTCAGGCGACGCATCACACTTCATCCGGGTCCGTCAACCCCAGCGGATTGACCCAGTACGGATTGAACAGGTAATAAGACGCGATGATGGACAGAAAGAAGAACGCGCTGAGCGCCAGACCCATGACAAGGGGATGGTACTTATCAAGGCCGATGCCCATCATGAATGTAAGCGCGACGAGTACGCTGCCTATTACAAACAGAGCTGCGAGGATCAGACGCATACGTGTTTGTTTCTGCTGTCTGAAGGGATGGAAAGGCTGGAATCGCACCGCGGGTCTCAGGGGAACGGTTGGTGTCCCCCACGCTTGCCCGCAACCGGTCCGCTAGCCTGAAGGAAACGCCACCATCACACTACAACTTCGCTTTCGTAAGCTAACGTATGGGGGAGGATTTCGTAGGCAACCAGCACTGTTTCGGCTTGCTTCCTCAGAAAACAAAAAACCGCACGGAGGGAGTGGTACCTCTTGCGGTTTCCGAAGAGAGGGAATAGATGCCTGAAGTTGCGGCGGTAGGATTCGAACCTACGACCTCCAGGTTATGAGCCTGGCGAGCTGACCGGACTGCTCCACGCCGCGTCAATATGTTTTTTGCATCGTCAGTATAGGACACAAAGTGTCCAGCGGAAAGGGGGGAAGAGGAGATTTCGTTTCCTCGGGACTCCGAGGAGCGATACTGGGGCTGCCCCAACGGGGAGAAGTCCTCGATGAGATAGCAGCGAAGAAAGGGCAGCTGAGTAAATCGAAGGGAGCGGTCAGGCTCACCGAGGCGAATTTCTGCATAACATGGCCACGGATAAGCACAAGAATTTGGGAACGCCATTTGCCTCGATCCAACCCTCAACGGACCGTTCTGCCAGGCAGTCTTGAGGATCGCTCTGCAGCACATCTTTTCAGTCTTCTCGGCTGCAAGCCTGATCATCATTCTGCTGGGTCCGAAGCTGAACCAGGAACTGCGGCACAAACTGACGCAAAGGATGGACATGGGTTTCTGCAGCGGAATCCAAAAGTTGGTGCAGGAAACGGTGTAGTGAAAGTGCAGAACATGATGTCGGTAAAGTGCGTGTCAAGTTGGCGCGGAGTGAAAGTGCGATGTCAAGTTGGCGCAGAAGGTGGCAGCGTTGACCTGGGTATTGCCGAATCATGGCCCCTTGCCGACGGAGAGGGCAGTTTTTCCCTCCCTGGGCGCCCGTCCTAAGGTATTTTCGCTTGTGTAGTTGACCCTGGGGTACGTTCACCTGGGCAGGCGGTTTTGAGGCGCATGGGCTGGGGCGGGTAGCTCTCAGGTGTGTTCGCTTGGGGGGCGTTTTGGGGTGTATTCCCTATAAGTGGGTAGGCGGTCCTGTGGCGTGTTCGCTTACGCTCGGCCTTGTCCCCACAGTTTTTTGATTCAATCTCGCCTGTGATTGCACCTTGGGAGGGATTGACTGGAGTACGGGTACGGAAGTATAATCCTCTCGACTTCAAGAGGTGCCGTCTGACCCATGCGTATTCTGGCGGTATGCTGTAGTCTGATTCTCGCCTTGCCACCGCCCTGGTGCTGTGGACTGTGCCCGTTATTACGCTGCAGCAGTAATGCGGCCAGGCACCACAACTGCTGCGAGCACACTGCGGCCCAGCAAGAGTTGCCCGCTCCGTGTGGCTGTTGCTGTGGCGGGGAAGAGGCTACGGCGGAGAAGGGGAGGGAGGGTACAACACCTCAACGTTCCCAACCTCTCGACCCGCCTGCAAAGTGTTGTTGCCATCCCCAACCCGTAACAGTGCCGCCCCAACCGCTGCCGCTTCTGACCACCGACGGCGTCGTGGCTACGCTGGCGACAAACCTCGATTTCCAGCCCGGCCGGCTGAGAAGCGGTTCCCTTGTTGTTTCCGTACCATCCCGCACAGATCCGCCCCTCCATGTTCTCCACTGTCTCTGGTTGTGTTAGTCGGTAGCGAGGAGCGGCTGATCGCCGCTTCCAGGTCAAAGGGCCGAGTGCCGATGGGGCAAACCTTGCCCGGAATCGTCATCAGTCAACCGTCATCAGTCATTGGTGTAGTTGCTGTGTGGTAGGACTGCATGTTGTCAGCAGCCAGAGCAACCCTATGAATTCTGATAAACAATAGAACGTTGATTTTGTCCACGAACCGAAAGTTTTATATCCACTGGAGGACATAACGATGCGTACCAAAATGGTGATGAGTGGGTTAGCTGCGTTGGTGGTGTTGCTTACCGGTACTACTGCATGGGCCGTTGTTGCCGCTTCGCGATCCTGCTGTCCAGATGGTGCTTGTTGTCTGGACGGGGTATGTTGTGTAGCGGCCTCCAGCTGTCTGAATGGGGCCTGTTGTTCGGATGGGGCCTGCTGTGGGACGGCTTGTTGTTGTCTGAATGGGGCCTGCTGTGGGACGGCTTGTTGTTGCCGGCATTGATGGAAATCGGGTGATCAGTCACCTGTGCGAAATTCGTTGAGTGGATGAAAACGCTGCCGGATGCTCAAGCGCTAGCGGTGTGGGCATTTGTTCGCATCGGCAGGCTGGGTGCATCCGGCAGCTGTTTTGTTTCTCGGTGCGGATGACCCTGGTAAGGGTAGTTGAAACAGGGCCTACACAAGTGAGAGCAGGAGGCTTGCTGTGCAGACCATCCAGGCTGCGGGACAAAGTTGGTAATCGAGTGATCAGGTAAGGTGATCACAACTGTCTTCCCAAGATCCAACGCTTTTTCCGCGTTTTCAGGAGCAGCTGTGCTCTCGGTGGAGGGAAAGGGTTCGAGGGGGGAGAATCTGGGCATGTGAATCCGATTCTCGAAGAACTCCGTACAAAAAAGATGGGATCAGGACTGGTAATCTGATGGGACTCCCGGGGAGCAGGAAATGATGCAGGGGGACATTTACCTGGGTCGGTTGTTGGGCATTCCGTTTCGGGTGCACTGGAGCTGGTTTGTGGCGGTACTGTTGATTGCCTGGACGTTGGCGGGCCATTATTTTCCGGAGATGCTACCGGAGCACCGGGAAACGGCTCCGATGTGGTTTTGGGGCTGGGGTTTGGCAGCCGCGTTGGGGCTGTTTCTGTCGGTACTGCTCCATGAATTGGGGCATGCGTTGGCAGCACAGTACTATGGGATTGTCACGCGAGGGATCCGACTGTTTATTTTCGGTGGCGTGGCGGAGTTGGGAGGTGAACCGCGTCGGCCTGTGCAGGAAATCGTCATCGCTTTGGCTGGGCCGGCAGTGAGTGTGTTGTTGATTCTGGGCTTTTCCTTCGGGGCGAGTCTGCTGATGCTGGCCGGGGGATTGACGCTTCAGCCCCTGGACGGTGGCAGCGGCTGGCAACTTCTCGGCGGCTCTCCGTGGTTCAGCGCCCTCACCGCCTTGCTTTATTATTTGGGAATGATCAACACGGCCTTGGTGCTGTTCAACCTGATTCCGGCTTTTCCTCTGGATGGAGGGCGCGTCCTGCGGGGGATTCTCTGGTTGATCAGCGGGAACTATCTGCAGAGCACGCGGCAGGCGGCGGCGGTCGGGATCGGCTTTTCCTGGCTCCTGTTTCTCGGTGGCTTCCTCCTGGCGATGATGGGCCATTTTCTGACGGGCCTGTGGTTCTTCTTCTTGGGAATGTTTTTGCAGAATGCGGCGACTTCGAGCGTGGCTTATGCTCAAATGCAACAGTTGCTCCGCGGTGTGCGGGTGGTAGATATTCTCTGCCGGGATCCGATCATCATGCCTGCCGGTCTGACCGTGCGGGAAGCGGTGGACCTGTTCTTCTTGCGTCGTCCCTACAAGGCCTATCCGGTGGTGGATGCGGACGGAAGCTATGTCGGCATGCTCACGTTGGGCGACATCCAACAGTTGGAGCCGGAATTGTGGGAGCAGACGACAGTCGGAGAACTGGCGGCACGCGGGGAACGATTACCGATGGTACGTCTGGAAGAACCGGCCATCCGGGCCTTGCATAAACTCGCGGAGAGCGGTCAGAGCCGATTGCCCGTGCTGGAGAATGGCCGCCTGGTCGGGTTGGTATGCCTGCGTGATCTGATGAACTCCATGGAAATCCGCGCCGGCTTGATTTCCCCGCGGTCCTGATTCTGATGCTCTGTTGGAGGTGGGCACGTCGATCCTGGAGGTTCAGCAAGTTTCGGGCGTGATGCTTTGGGGTCCGTGAGTTTCGGGCGTGATCCTCCCGGGAGTGGGTCTCGATTCCCGGGGAGTGGGTCTCAATTTAGAGACGATCCCCGATCGAAACCTCTGAAGCAGAGGGTGCCCCGGACGGTTGCTGTTGGCTGCGTAGGTGCTGCAAGCGTTGCACAAAGGTGTCCGGATGGCGGACACCCGGTAGAATCAATCGTCGACTAGCGGTGTGAATTTCCACGGTTCCAATTCCGAGGAAGCGACCAAAAACCCCTCGGCGAACGACCACCTGACGAATCTCATTCAAAGGGAGGGGCGGTTGATAAGGATGACAGAAGCCGAAGTCCACCACCACAGCCCGATCTGTCAGGCGGTAGGTGTAGGTGACCGTCCGGTAGAACAGAAGGGCAGCCAGCAGCGGCCAGACTCCCCAGGCCAATGCGAACACGGCCAGCGCCCCCAGGTGATTGGCCAGCCCCGAGAGGTCCTCGAAATACCATCGGCCCAGCCACACACCCCAGGAGATCACCGCGGTCGTCGTGATCACCACCGCCAGCGCCCGAGGATCGTAGCCGTACCACCCGCAATCCCGATGTGCAGGCTCGAACGTCTCAGCCATAAGCCTGTCTCGCTGGACCTGATCGCTGCATGATCCACATTCCCATCCCGGCGGTGGGGGTCCTGGGGCGATGGCGTTCTACCACCTCCCTTTCCTCCAAACCGGAACAACCTCATCCATACATAAATTATCCCGGAAAACCTCTGTCTTGCCCCATGTGCTTTCCTGGAAGGATTGAAGAAGTTCCCCCTGCCAAAAATGAACCGTTCCGAGAAAAGAGACAGCACCGCAGCCACTGTCAAACCGCATGCCTGGTTGGATCCGGGGGCTATCCCTTTTGGACCAGCCCGCAGGGTGTCGCAGACACGCCGCTGTGCGCTTACCGCTACCCATCCCGTTCGCAAAGGACATATCTCGCTAAGGACATGTCGGGTCAAGACAAAAGCTCCCCTCGACTTCTCAGGGCTGAGAGCTGCAACAAGTGCTGCGAGGCTACCATATCCCGCTCCCGCGCCTCGTGAGGCTTTGGAGTTAGCTGAGCCGAGTGAAGGTATTCCGGGGCCGCCCGCAGAGTGCCCCCTCGGGCTAGGGGAGTTTGGACCCTCCGGAGGGATTCCGAGCAGCAACCAGACCTGCCACGACCATGACTATGGCGGTGCCGAAGGGGTTGCCCAGAGATTGCTGAAACGACCTGAGAGGCAACACCGCCGCTGTTCCGGCAGACGGAACCATCCCACCGGCAAGTTCCCATCCTGGTTCTGACAGCTGACACAGACATCCGGGCAAGCGATGGATGAGACGCAATGCCCCGGCCTTCAGAGTCGCTTGCCTTCTGTCTCTCCATTCTCTGGTTATAGTTTGCTTATGGAGTATCAATTGCTGGCAGGTCCGTAAAGTCGAGAAATGTAAAAACGACCAGGTCGGTTATATTTTTTGTGGCGAACCTCTTCTTTCTGGAATATAATTGGAATACACCTATCTGAAGAGTTGCGGTAAGTATGTACTGTCCCTTCCTTCCTCTTTTGGGGTAACGGTGCCATGAACTACATCCAACAGCGCCGGCAGACATTGACGCAAAGTTTGAAGAAGCATGGGGTTGACGCCTTTTTAGTCACAGCAGTGCCGAACGTCACGTATTTGACAGGCTTCACCGGTGATTCGAGCTATTACCTTGCGACGAATCGGCACAATTACATCATCAGCGACACCCGTTACGAAGAGCAGATTCGCGAGGAATGCACCGAACTGGAAGTCGTGATCCGCGGTCATGATAAGACAACGCTGGAGGCCACCGCGGAAGTGCTGAACAAGAGTGGTGCCAAGAATGTGGCTGTCGAAGGGAATCGGATCACGGTAGGAGAATTGGAGCAACTGAAAAGCCTGACGCCGCGGATCACCTATGTGCCGATCAATGGAGAAATCGAAGGGATGCGGCTGATCAAGGACCCCTCGGAGGTGGAGCAGATCCGGGCGGCCATCCGGATTGCCGAGCGGGCTTTCCACATGTTCACGGCCACGTTGCGCGAAACGGACACGGAAAAGGAAATGGTGGATGCGTTGGATGGTTACATCCGGCGTGCTGGCGGTCGTGCCCCTGCTTTCCAACCGATCGTGGCGGTGGGAGAACGAGGAGCATTGCCGCATGCCCCTCCCACGAACAAACAGTTGGGCGAAGGGAGCAAGCTGGTCATCGATTGGGGTGTGGACCTGATTTACAAGTGCGATTTGACCCGGACCATCCGCAGTCCGTTCACGGCGGTGCCGATGCGTAAGAACAAGTTCGAACGGGTGGGGGTCAATTTCGAGGAAGTGTACAATATTGTACTTTCGGCCCAGAATGCGGCCTTGGCCATGATCAAGCCGGGCGTGAAGGCTAAGGATGTGGACGCAGCTGTGCGGAAGGTGTTCGATTCGGCCAAGCTGCGGCGCGGTCCGAAGGATGTGAAGCTCAGTGAGTTCTTCACCCACGGTTTGGGCCATGGCATCGGCTTGGAACTCCACGAAGCACCGCGTATCCGAGCCAATTCCAACGACATCCTCGATTCCGGCATGGTCATCAGCATCGAGCCGGCCTTGTACATCCCCGGTTGGGGAGGTGTCCGTATCGAAGACAACGTCCTGGTCACCCATAATGGTTGCACCCTCTTGTCCACCGTAGCTCGGCAGTTGCCCAGTAGCGTCGAGGAACAAGAGGTGGAGGAATCGGCCGAAGAGTAATTCTCCCAACTGCCTTTTCTTTCTTCGGTCTCCATCCAGCACTGAAGTGATGCCACAACGGCAGGCGTGGCTGCCCCCACCGCCTGCAGCGTCCGGGAACTGCCCAAAGTATTGTTCCAGGAAGGGATGCGAGGGCATTTTCAGGTCACTCGCGGTCGGAAGGCCTGTTTTTCACCCTTCTTCTGAATGGGGACCGGTGCCATTGCCTGGGCTCGTCACTACATTAATGCTCCTAATGGAAATGCCACACTGGGTGTTTCCGATTGGACGGAGTTGGTCGGAACGCCCCTCGTCCAGGAGGTTTGCGGGAACGCTGATTGTGGACGAAAACGTTTCGGGGACTGCCCTCCGGGTACAAGCAAATCAAGGCGAGGGTTCGGACTGTGGCGGAAACGAACGATAAACAGGAAACGCCTCGGCCGTTCGATGTGCGGACGGTCGAATATCTGCTCAAGTTGATGAGCGAGCATGAATTGAGCGAAGTGGACCTGCGCGAAGGGGACCAACGCATCCGCTTGCGGAAAGGTCCTCTGAGCAATCCGCTGCCTCCATACACCGGTCCCTTCCTTCCCTCCCCAATGGTTCCCGCTCCCGGGACAGTTCCACCGGCGGAGTATCGATCGGTGGTCGCCCCTACAGCCCCTTCCGTCTCGCCCGATCCGCCGGCTACCTCAGCTGCACCCTCGGTCGCTACCAGTCGCAAAATCCACGAGATTCGTTCTCCTATGGTAGGTACCTTCTACTCCAAGCCCAAGCCGGACAAACCGGATTACGTCAGCGTTGGCTCCCGGGTAAGCCCCAACACCGTCGTCTGTCAGATCGAAGCGATGAAACTTTTCAACGAGATCACCGCGGACTGCAGCGGTACCATCGTCGAAGTGTGCGTGAAAAACGGGGACTTTGTCGAGTACAATCAGGTGCTTTTCCGTGTCGAGCTGGACTAAAGCTAAGCCCGTCCCTTCGGGAGCCAGGAGAGGTGAGAACACGGCAGGAGAGAGGGAAGGGGCGAGCCGTCGGTGTGGCAGGAGCCGCGAGGTAGCAAGCGCCGACTGACAGCAACCCTGGGTCGTCTATGTTTCAAAAGATATTGGTGGCCAATCGCGGAGAGATTGCCCTGCGGGTAATCCGGGCGTGCCGTGATCTGGGAATTCAGGTGGCGGTGGTGTACTCCGAAGCCGATCGGGGTGCGCCCTATCTGGAGCTGGCGGATCAGGCGATTTGTATTGGTCCGGCACCCGCAACGGAAAGCTATTTGAAGATTCCCCGAATCATCGCAGCGGCGGAGGTGGCCGGTGCCCAGGCCATTCATCCCGGTTACGGCTTTCTCTCAGAAAACAGCCAATTCGCGGAGCAGTGTCGGGAGTCGGGGATCGAGTTCATCGGTCCACCGGTGTCCGCGATGGAGAAACTGGGGAACAAGGACAAAGCCAAGGAGCTGGCCCGGGCGGCCCGTGTACCTACGGTTCCCGGCAGCGAGGGGATCATTACTTCGGATGAGGAGGCGTTACGGGTGGCCCGGGCGGCCGGCTACCCTGTGTTGATCAAGGCGGCGGCGGGAGGAGGTGGCAAAGGGATGCGCCTGGTCCGTGAGGAGGCCGCTTTGCTTCCTATGCTGCATCAGGCTCGTGCTGAGGCTGAGGCCGCCTTCAAAGATGGTAGTGTCTTCATCGAAAAATATCTGGAGCGCCCCCGCCATGTCGAAGTGCAGATCCTTGGTGATCAGTACGGCAATGTCATCCACTTGTTTGAACGTGATTGCTCCTTGCAACGACGGCATCAGAAACTGGTGGAAGAATCGCCTGCTCCGAACCTGCCAGAAAGCGTCCGCCAGGCCATCTGCGACGCCGCGGTGCGTCTGGCCAAAACCGCCGGGTACTACTCCGCGGGTACCTGCGAGTTCCTCGTGGATCAGCAACACAATTTTTACTTCATCGAGGTCAATGCCCGCATCCAGGTGGAACATCCGGTCACGGAATTGGTCACAGGGGTGGACCTGATCCGTGAGCAGATTCGCATCGCCGCCGGCGAGAAGCTGCGCTACCAGCAAGGGGACATAGTCCAGCGTGGCTGTGCCATCGAGGCTCGGATCAATGCCGAGAATCCAGATCAGGATTTCCGGCCCAGTCCGGGAACAGTCACCGTCTGGCGACCTCCCGGTGGTCCCGGAGTCCGCCTGGATACCCACGTGGTCCCAGGCTACCGGGTGCCTCCCAACTACGACTCGATGGTTGCCAAACTCCTGGTTTACCAGCCGACCCGGGCCGAAGCCTGCGCCGTCATGCGGCGAGCCTTGCGTGAATTCATCATCGAAGGCATCCATACCACCATTCCTTTACACCGGCAAATCTTCGAGCATCCCGCCTTTCTCGAAGGACGTGTCTATACCACCCTCATCGAGCAGGAGATCCTCCGCTTCCGTCGTTCGGCTTGACGTGCTGGCTAGTCCCAAATGGCTGGTTCCCCTGCTAGTCCCAAGTGGCTAGGTTCCTTCGCCCTTCGGATTTCCTTCATCGGATGCACCAGAAAACCACGCAACCGGGAACCGGGGACTTCCCGGCTTGTGAAAAGGCCGTGAGAATTGGATGGATTCTTTACGGAACACCTGAGCCACTCTCGCAAACCCCGACAAGACGGTGGTACGATGAAGATAAAGCACGCTGGAGGGGCGATGATGTGTTTTTCCCTGCTCATCTGGGACTTTGACGGGACTTTGGTTGACTCCTTACCGTTGGCCCTGGAATTGTTCAACCGCTGGTCCGCAACGTTGGGGTACAAGCCGGTGACCGACCCGCAGGCGGTCCGGCATATGTCCTCCCGAGAGTTTATGCGGCAGCACGGGATTTCCTGGTGGCGTCTGCCCCGCCTGGTCCGTCACTTTCACAGCGTTGCGTCCGCTTATGCCCCGCAGTTGCGTCTGCATGAGCCGATGGCCGAGCTTTTGCCGCAGTTGCGTCGGGCGGGACTACGGCTGGGAATTCTCTCCTCCAACAGCGAGGAGAACATCCGCACCACGCTCCAGGCCAACGGTGTGGAGGGTCTTTTCGAGTTCATCGCGTCCTGCCCGCGGTTGTTCCGTAAGGGAGCTGCCTTGCGTCGTCTCCTCCGCCGTCTGAAGCTGCCGCGGGAACGTGTTCTGTACCTCGGGGATGAGGTGCGGGACATCCAGGCGGCCCGGTCTGCCCGTGTGCCTGTCGCCGCTGTGAGCTGGGGCTTCCATGCGTTGTCCCTCCTGCGCTCGGCCCAACCGGACTACCTGCTGACGCACCCCCATCAGGTGTGGGAGTTGCTCATCTCCACGCCGCTGCCCGACGAGGAAGCCGCAGTGGTTCCTGCCGCTTCTGCCTCCGCTGCACCGTCCCCCGTGTAATGCCGCTGTATCAGATCGTTTTGAATCCAAAGCAACTTCTGAAAGGCCCGCACCAGCCGCTGTTCGGTGTCCCGGTCCAGACCCAGACCGAACACCGTCGCCGTCAACGCATCCGCCACGAAACCCATCAAGGCATTCATCTGCACCAGCGGGACATGAATCTCGCGGTTGCCCGCCTTACGCGTGTGAATCTTC
>Ga0209017_10000553_pt1 | contig 35907 bp, 21 predicted proteins | sample YNPBryunderm2012_FD_185812 | JGI IMG/M metagenome (GOLD analysis project Ga0209017, IMG submission 185812) | Anoxygenic and chlorotrophic microbial mat microbial communities from Yellowstone National Park, USA - YNP Bryant MS undermat 2012... ...
GCCCCTGAATTGCATTGTACCGCATGGGGTTGGGGTCATCGTGAGAAGCTGATGAGAAAATGCAGGTTTAGAAGTCAAGGCGGCCGTAGTGGAGAAGCTTGGAAAGGGGTAGTTGACAAGTTCCCGAATCTCATTCGGCTGTTCCGCCGCTCTGAAAACGCCGTCACCCACTCGGGAAGCATCCCATGGGCTGGGAAGTGACCAGGTCACGTCGGCCTGGGGAGTGACCTAGGTCATCTCAGGCTAGGAAGTGACCAGGTCACGGTGCCCCACTCGGGAGAAGGATCTGCTTCTTGGGGAAAGGATCCGCCTGTCTATTTCTTGGGGAAAGGATCCGCATGCTCGGTGAGCCACTGGGGGGCATGCAGATTCTATTGCTGGTCGCCTCGGCCGCGATGGAAGACCACGGTGCCGGACGCTGCAATCCGGCGGAGGATCTGCTCGACCTCTTCCGGTTTCAGGCGGCCTTTGTCCAGCGTTTCTTGCAGGGACTTGCCATGGCTCCAGCGGTAGTAAACGGGTCGGGAAATGAGGGTGGCGGGATTTCCGGTCAAAGCGGCCAAGGGGTCGGCGGGTCCTTGGCGGGTCCCGGACCGTCCTCCTCCGAAGCCTGGGCGACCACCGCCGACGCCTCCGGCTCGTTGATCGCCTCCTGGGGCCGGCGGTTTCGGCTCGCACAAGATGAGACCGTTTTCCTCGATGGCTATAACGCGGAATGTCCTCTGCGTCGCCGAGGTTCCCTCATCGGAGAGGACGAGCAGTCCCGGCGGGTGAGTTCGACGATAGTTGGCATCTTCTTTCATCGATTTGGTGGTCCAGGGTATCTCTTTGCGTACCGTGATGGTGGTGTTGGTGGCACTGATCAGATAGCGGAAGTTGTTGAAGTGATCCTTGACAATGGCTTGGGCTGTGCCATCGGAAGCTGTGGAAACGATCGGCAGGGTGATGAGCCAGGCGATATCCGGTTTGGGAGGTGGGGGTGGTGTACTGGGTGGTTCCACACTGACCCGGAACGATTTTTTGACCTCGACACCTTCGGACGAGACAGCCGTAACCGTGACCGTGGAGGTGGCAGAATCCGGCGTATCTTCACCGACGGGGGGCAAGGTGATGGTCCAGTTTTCCGTGTCCACCTGGAGCGCCTCTTCGGGAATGAGCGAACCGGTGACGCTGGCGGAGATTTCCGCTTCCTCAGAGCCATCGCCACTGAGGCGAACGCGGACCACATACGGCTTGCCGTCGCGTCGCAAGGTGACATCCGGCAACGGTCCGATGGCGAAGGGCACGGGCTTTTTCGGAACATACGGTGGCAGGATGCCATAGAACATGTCCCGATGAACGATGTAGGTGTAATCAGTCGCGGAACGGGCCAGGACGGGTTCTGCACGAGTCCACTGAAGCAAGCGAGTTTGTTCTGGGTTCTTTTGGAGCAGTTGCAACCCGAGGTTGCCGGCCACCGCGGCGACCACATTCGTGACCGGAAAGAGCGAGGTGCGTGCCTTGACGCCGTCCACTGCAATGGCATCGCTGGTCAGGGTCACCTTCAAACCATTGCGACTGGGGTCCCGCTCATTCCGTTCAATCTTCAGCGTACTGATCTGGTGCAACAGATCGAGTTGGTAGTAGGCGTAGAGGAAATCGACCAGTTGCCAGAGGTTGACGTTTTCCATGTTGACGACGAAACGATGCTGCTTGTAGGCGGGGCGCTTGGGGCCGATCTCGGGGATGACAGGGGGGCGAGCCTGGACTAGCCCCACCGAGGAGAATTTGAAGTCCCGAATGCCCGCCTGAAGCAGGAGGCGCTCGAGCAACTGGGAATATTGAGCCTGGGCAATCGTATCATCCGGAGGCAGGCTTTGCCTTTGGATCTGCGCCACGGCCGGGCGGTCCTTGATCATCTGCATCCATTGCAATTCCAGATCATTGATGTCTTTTTCCAGTTGGCGGCGCAACTGAGCCGCGTTTTGCAAGGGGGTAAGCACGAAGAGGTAGCCACCGACACCGCCGAGGGCGATGCCGATCAGTCCGATCAACGCCAGAGCCGAACGGAATTCACGGGGAGTCATAAGGGTATCGCCTGTAGGAACTAGGAAACTGCTCCTGCGGTTGGCCGGGGTATTTCCCGCAACGACCGAGTCGGGAAGGCTGCGCTTTTCGGGAGAAGGCCGCACGCACTGCCTGGAAAGACTCCCTGCCGTGGGGAAAGCAAGGTTTTTCCGGACGTCTGCACCCTAGGTGACCTTCCGATCCTGATCCGATCCATGCTGATTTCTCGCTTATTTTCGGGGTTGGCCAGGTTAGCGATTTTTCCCTTTGCCCTCTTTACCCTCCTTGGGGGACGGTGGAGGCGGATAACCCCGGCGGTCCGGGGGAGTGAATTTTTCTGGAGCACGGGTGTATTCCTGAGGCGGTCGGGCGTTGACTTGGGCCGAAATGGCGTAGTCAGAGTTCGGAGCAATGGTGGTCTGACGCACGCCTGCGTAGTACTTCGCCTCGCCGTAGTGCAACTCGCTGTACAGTTGCGTGGCGGCCTGGTTGTCCGGAGCTTTGAACTTCACCTCGACTTTGGCCTGGTGGGTTTGCTTGCCGGTTTTGCTGTCGGGGGGGATCGCCGTCGCCACGAATTGGGTGGCGTGGACTCCTTTGCTGTGGGGGAAGCGGTCGCTCCAGTCATACAGTTCATCGAGCCAATTCACGCCCCGGGCCTGCCATTTGCGGACGGCCTCCAGACGTCGGGCATCCGGCTCCAGGAGTTTGACTTCGTTTTCCAAGTCCTGTTTGCGGCGCTGCAGCTGGACAATGTCCCGCTGGGCGTCGTGGACCTGCCAGTAGCCGAAGACCCCGCCAACGAGCAGAAGCAGGGCGGTCAAGCTCGCTGCCGCTGCGAGGCGGATTTTGTAGGGATCACGGCGGGCCTGGGGCTGACGCGGCTGGACAAAGTTGATCGCCAGAGTGCCACCTGCCTGAGCCACGAACAGACCGACCAGAGCGGCGCAACGACCCCGTAAACTCTGGTGTAATTGCGGGACAAACCCCTCGAGGGGATCATGGGCATAGACCGGCAGAGTCAGGGCCGCTCGCAAACGGGGACTGTACCGACCATCCGCCTCACACACATGCAGGGCGGTCAGGGGGTATTGGCCCGCGATGCCACCGTAGAGAGTCAGATTGCGGCGGACTTCCGCTAAAAGCGTGCTTTCCGAGGCGAACACCGGTGTCGGCACATCTCGTGTGAACAGGACTTCTCCCTGGCGCACCACCGTGAATTCGCCACCGGCGGGGCTGAGCAGCAAGGTGGCAACGGCAGCGTCGGCCTCTGCGGGAGCCGGGGCTGTGCCGATCGCCTGGGCACGTCCCAATTCCGCGGCCATCGCATAGGGTCGAGGAGTGACGGCAACCAGTTTCAGACCCGCCGCCGCGCACATCTTCTGGATGGCCCCCAGCAGATCCCGCCGCAGAATCACCGCCATGCTCCGCCGTTCCCCTTCTGCCGCACCGTTGGACAGCGGTGTGTAGTCAATCACCACCTCATCCGGGGATTCGGACAGTTCCCGAATGGCCTGATATTTGACGACATTCGGCTCATCGTTAGGAGGAACCGCCGGATAACGCAACTCCTTGAGAATCACCCGTCCTCGACCGACGGCCACTAAAACAGGAGCCGGAGCGATGCCAGCCTCCTTGAGCCTCTGGCGGAGTTGCTCTCCGAGGGCCTCAGCGGTGTCCGGGGTCAACGCGGGCGGTGGGGAACCCTCTGCTTCGGTCCATGACAGCACCTGCTCCACACGCAGGTGACCCAATCGGCTGACACTTGCGGATGCCAGAAGAATCCCATCGGGTATCAAGTCGAGTGCAAGATAACGGGCCACGGCTCAGGTCTCTCGCGAGGATCGGGAATGTCCGTTCATACCCCTTGGTTACGGTCACGGTACCAGTGTGGCGTTCCTACCTGTATGCTTATGCTTCCTTGCCTGGGTGCTTCCTTACCCTGATGTGCTTCTTTGCCTGGGTACTTCCTTGCCTGGGTTCTGCTCTCTCTCATCATCTCGTGCCTCAGGGATGTTCCTGTTCTTCAAAGTCTGGTGGGTCCGCTTCAGAATTCTACGCAGCGCACGGAGGAATCGGGATGCAACGCATGGTATGCTGGGCTCCGGGATACGCCTCCTCGGGGTAATTCTTACGTGTAGTAACTGGTAGTAACTAGTAACGAAGGTTTGAGGGTGATCCTGGAGCCGTCTTTGCGCCGCTTTGTGCGTCGGGAAACAAAGATACTGGAAGACCCAGGTATAACGATTGTGTGCGAAACGACAGGACACGGGCCAGCCACCATTTCCCGCGGCCGGGGATACATTTCCCGCGGCTGGGAATAGGAAAGGAAGCTGACAGGAGTCCGGTCATACCTCCAGGGCGAGGCTGTTTTCACGCCAGCCGGGATCATCCAAGTCGAACTCAGTTTCACGACAGGTGGGATCATCTCAGGGGTTGACGCTCCGTTGAGGGGAATAGGCGCGGGGTTGGTCCAAGTCACCCAGGTCACGGAAATAGAGGATCCGGGGGGCACCGAGGTTGCTATCGATCACGGCTTCCACACGTGCGGTGGGTCCGCCCTCGGCGAAGTAACCGACCACTTCCACCCGATACACCATGCTGGTCCCGGTGATATACCGTTCCAAGTTCCGGAATTTGCTGATCGATAAGCCGGCTTCCGTGAGGAGCCAGGCCCCGGTCATCGCTTCCAGAGAGAAGGGGACGACGTTGTCCCGAGCGGCCAGGATGTTGTCCACCTCCGTATCGGTCAATCCCGGCAATCCCAGCAGGGCTTCGCGGGACGCGGTATTGACATTGAGGCGGGGGATCATCTCCACAGCTTCTCGCGTGGCAATCTTATCCAACAGCACCGGCAGCAGCTCCGCACGCCGAGCCGGGTCGTTCAAGGGCGAAAAATAGACCAGATTCTGGGGAGGGTTGGTCTGATTGTTCCGTTGCAGGATGACCCCCGTGCCGATCAAGTCCATTACTGAGCTGATTGCCCGACCACTCGTAGCGATTGCCGCCAACCGTGTTTCGACTGCTGTGATCAACTGTTCTGCATTGGCGGCCACATACACGGCTTGGGTTTGCTTCCCCATTCCTGTGCCGGCACCTTTACCCTTGCTTTTCGGGCGAATCTGGCCGTCTTCGGTGACCGTGACCAGGTTATTGTTGCCGAAGATCTTCACCGCCACGATGTAGGCCGCCATGTCCGCATCCAACCCGGAATTGAGCAACGCCTGGTAGATACCAATGATGTCATCTCCATTGATCCAGATGCGGAGGATGCCGGAGGAATCGACGTTGACCTCCCGGCCGTAGACGGTCAGGTAGTCGCTCCAGCCGCGATCCACCAGGCCGGCATTTTCGTCATCCACACCGTTGCGATTGCGGTCGGTGCCGTAGAGCAACTGAGGCGTGACGCCTTTGACCAGCAGCAGTTCATCGAGGGTGTTCAGGGGGCCGTTTTTCGCCGAATAGGGCTGGGCCAGACCCCGATAGTAGGCGCTTTCCGCACCGTTGGGACGGGCATCGTCATTGCTATCCACCCAGTCCACGATGGCATCGGCTACCTCCGGAGTCATATTGGGGAGTTTCAGGAGCGCGTTGTAAAGGGTTTCGCCACTAGGGTCCAATGCCATGAGAGCATTGATGTTGATTTTGCCCCCTTCATCGGCCAGGCCGAAACGCTGCTGATAACCTCCTCCTGTCAGGGGAAACACGTGTATGACGGAAAAGTAGGCTTGTTTACCGCTCGGATTGTTGGGGTCCCGAGGTACGGGGATATCCTGGAAGTAGTCTGGGTTGTCGTAAGGGTTGCCGATTGCCAGGGCGAGCCATTCGGGGTCGCTCAAGAGTGCCGCGACGTAGTGGACGCCGGAGACGGCCGCTGCCCGGGCTTGAGCATAATCGGCACTTCGGACCCCCGCCCGCAGCTCGGATACCATCGCATCACTGAAGCGGTAGGCCACCAGAGACAGTACCAGGATCACGATCAGCACGACGATCAGGACATATCCCTGGTGCTGGGCATGAGCCAGGGAGTCGGTGCGATGGATGGCTCGAGGGCAGGTGCGTGTCATCGTCCACCTCCTCCACCGCGTCCCCCGCCGAGTCCTCCGGTTCCGCCTCCGCCACCAAAACCACCACCGCCACTTGGTCCGCCTCCGCCACCAAAACCACCACGTCCGCCGCCTGGTCCAGTACCGCCGCCGCCAGTGCCTCCTTTTCCTCCAGTCCCACCGCCCATTCCTCCCCCGATAGCACCGGCTCCACCACCCCTTCCCCCACCCATGCCACCTTTTCCACCAATCCCGCCGCCGATCCCTCCCAAACTCCCTTTGCCGTTGCCGATATTGCCACCTTTGCCTTGGCCGATACCACCCATGCCACCGCCGCTGCCACTTCCCCCGCCGCTGTCCGTTCCGCTGGTGTCACCGCTGCTGCCATCATCCGGTTTCGTTTCCGTGCCGGAGGGAACGACCGGATCGACCAAAGATACTGTGGCGTTCCCCGGAGCCGTCCGGATCGGGATGATCTGGCTGATGGTCCGGTAGATCGGCTCTTGTGGTCGTTGGGGATCTGTCAGTTCAAAGGTCAGAGTGATGCGCACCGCCCGCGGGGGACCAGCTATACCACTGCCCGTGGCGCTTGTCCCGGAGCCATCCCAGGTAGTGCTCCAGCCGGTACCGTCGTAGTATTCGAACTGGACGTCCACGATGTGGTCGGCTACCAGGGCGGCCTCTTCATTATCCCGGTTGGGGTAGGTGGAGTTGCCGATTTGATCGGCCGTAACCCACGGTCGCTCCTCACGGCAGAGTCCCCCGTTGACCCCACGCCAATACACAATCCGGCGCAGGTCGGAGGATTGCTGGCTCTCCGCCACGGCCGTCCCAAGCAGTACCCCCGGAGTGCTCAACGAGGGGGGAACCTGGCTGGCAAAAATCACCAGACGCGGCGGATCATCGTCATATCCATAGATGCCGGCGTGAAACGGCAGAGTCGGCGCAGGAGTCGTGGTCGTTGCGGACGAAGCAGAATCGGGGCTGGAGGTCACCGCGGTGCTGTCGGCGGTGATACTTTCACTGCTGTCCCCTGTGGGGTCGCCTGTACCGGTATTGCCGCTGGCCGGTGTATTGCTGCTACCGTTGCCGGTGCCCCAGTTGAGGCTGGTACCGCCGGAGTTGAGGACCTTGGGTGGTAGTGGGCCGAGTGTCTGGGACAGGTCCAGAGCGATCCGGTTGAATACGCCTCGGGCTAGGTCTTCCGTCTGGGCCATTTCCCGGCTGATCTGCGTTTGCGTCAGAGTCATGTAGAAGGCCAGGTACAAGCCGCCGAGCAGAAACGAACCGATCAGGGTGGCCACCAGCAATTCCAGCAACGTGTACGCGGAGCGTGTTGGGGCGAGGCGACCCGATGCGTCGATGTTCCGGGAGCATGGGAGCCAATGCGACCCCCGCGTGGCAGCGGGTGTCAGGATCCGAACAGAGCGGGGGACCGGCAGAATCCCGGATCGGCTCATGAACCACCTCCCATCGAAGAGCTACTGGAAGGATCGGGACGGGTTGCTTCCCCAGCCGTTCCCCACAGGCTCGGATCGAATATCAACTGACTGAGGGTTACGGTAACTGTCTGTCCCTTGACTTCCCGACTGACGCTCACGCTGACCAGATATAGATTCGGGATGTCATAGCTTTGGACAGTCAGGGTCCAACTCCAGTCGGCGTCGTCGCCATCGAAGGTTCCGCTACCACTTTCCAGGGGAATCGCTCCACACTCCACTTCGGCCAGTTTGGCCTGGGCCAGTCGTGTTCCCCGGCTCTGGTAACGGGCGTCCAGTTCCAGGTCTGCTCCCATGTCCACCAGGCGGGCGATGGCCACCAGAGCCGTCAGAAAGATAGCCAGGGCCAGGAGCACTTCGATCAGGGACAATCCCTGTCGTGGCTCCGTCCTGCGGAGTCGCGAAGGGGTGGTCCCAATCGTGTGCCGGCCCTGAGTCATCATCTTCGTTCCTTGGCGGTCATCTTCGTACTTCAGCGGGAGCAGCGCCGGGCGGAGTGCGGAGGACCGCCGCCGTGCCGGTAATCCCCCGAATCCGGATATAAATCGGAGACTGATTGGCTTCACGCACCTCCAGTAGGACCCGGTCTTCCTTACACGTGCCATCCGGTTTGAGGGTGGCGATGGTGATCCAGTCCCCCTCCTGGACGAGTTCGTTCTCGCCCTCCGCGAGGACATGGATGGTGGCGCGATCCAGGCGGTCTTCTGTGACGATGGAGTTGAGGGCCGGGGGGTCATCCGCGGGCAGGGAGGCGAACTCCGCCGTGTCTGGTGCCACCCGCAGCCGGCTGCCGTCCTGGGAAACTGCCAGGCGATACCACTGGCCACGCTCCATCGCCTTGGCCCGTGCGTCGGCCAGGCGCGCCCGGATCAGATCGGCTGCCGCCTTCTGGCGGGTATTGGCGTAATTCCCCTCGAGCGTCAGGGTGACGGCCATGCCCAGGATCAGAATCACCGCCAGCACCACCAGCAACTCCAGAAGCGTGTAACCCACACGGAGCCTACCCCACGTCGGCCGGAGGTTACCCCACGTCGGCCCGGGGCAACTCCACGTTGGTCCACCAGCTGGAGCCGGATCTGTCCCGCTGAGAGGGCACAGTCCTTGGTTGGGCAGGTGCTGGGTCATACCTCATCCCTATCCCTGGTAGGCTTCCTGGGATTGTCCCCCGCTACACAACCTTGCCCACCTAGCGCAAGGGCCACTGCAACGGCGGTTTGTTGATATTGTGCTGGGGACAGAAGACGACAGGCCGCTCCTTGTAATTCCCATCGACTTCGTCCGTCATGCGGACCAGCTGCCAGTAGTAGCGGGTACCCCAGGGGGAGATCAGCCCTTGCGTCCCTTGTTCCAGGTAGGGGGCGATGAGGGCCAGCCCTTGCTCTCCCTCCGGCGGCCACTCGCCGTGTTTGAGATAGTAGGTTTTCAGGGCCTGTTCGATGGCCCGCATGTCGTTCTGAGCACGCCCCTCTTTGGCTTCTTCCAGATAACGAAACAGGGCAATGCTCGCGGCGGAGGCCAGAATCACCAATATGGCCACCACGATGAGCACTTCCAACAGCGTAAACGCTGGACGCAGGTGATGCCGGTGTCGAGTCAAGGTTCGTAGTACCATCTAGAAGTTCTCCTGTAGGAACATAAGTGGCTGAGCAGAGACGGCTCGTGTTCCCTCGAGGAGGGCACAGCCACCCCTCAGCCGGGACCTCATCTTGTACATACCCGTTATAGCCTGCGGGGGTTTAATCAATTATGAGAATCGAGGGTCAGGAGCCGGAATCGGTCTTGCAGATGGCGTCCTGAGATCGTCACGCCTCCCATAAGATACTCCCGCGTAGGAGGTTGAGCAAGGAATGGGTGCCACGGATCACGTCGTGCCATTCCCGCAAACAGCGCAGCAGTTCCCCACCGGCTCCCAGTCCCCCCTAGCGGGACTCCCCAAGGTCAGCCGACCGTACTGCCCATCTTGAAGACCGGCAGAAGCAGACCCATGACGATGAGCAAAGTCACTCCGGCCATGACGAGCAGCATGATCGGTTCCAGCAATTTGACCATCAGTTCCAGATTGCGGCTGGTCCGCTTTTCCAAGCTGTCGGCGATGTCCACAAGCACGGTTTCGAGGCTGTTGGATTCCTCGGCAATAGTGATCATTTCGACGACATCCGGGGGAAAGTAGCCGCACCGGCGGAGGGGGTCGGCCAGTTTCTGACCGGCGGTGATATTCTCGGCACTTTTCTCGATCGCCAGGGCCAGAACGCGATTACCGGTGGAGTCCTTGGCAATGTTCAGGGCTTTGAGGATCGGAATACCGTTGTGCAACAGGGTGCCGAGAATCCGGCAGAAGCGGGACAGAGCCAGGGAGAGGAAGATGGGTCCGAAAAGCGGTAGGCGGACCTTGAAGCGATCGACCATGAGCCGCCCGGTCTCGGTCTTGGCCCAGCGGCGGAACAGGATCAGGCCGGTCAACGCCCCGCCCAGTACGACCCACCAGTAGTTCTGCAAGAAGTGACTGAAGGCCATCAGATAGACCGTCAGGGTAGGGAGTTCCCCCTTTTCTTCCAGCTTCTCAAAAATCTTGGCGAACTTGGGGACGAAGAAAATGACCAGAATGTTGAGCACGGCGAAACCGGCGACCGCCAGGAACACGGGATAGGCCAGCGCCCCGACCACTTTGGCTTTGAGATCCTCCTGATGTTCCACGAAGTTGGCGATCCGTTTGAGCACATCTTCCAGGAAGCCACCTTCCTGGCCGGCCCGGATCATGCCCACCACCAGTTCGCTGAAGACGCGGGGGTGGAAGGCCATGGCCTGAGCCAGTCCCGTCCCGTCGGCCACCCGGCTGCGGACGTCGCGAATCACCGCCTGCAGGGTGGGGTGGCTGCTTTGCTTCTCGAGCAATTCCAGGGAACGCAGCAGTGGCACGCCGGAACGGAGCAGATCGGCCATCTGGGAGTAGAAGGCAGCCAATTGCCGACCTTTAACCCGACGGGTCCACCATCCCGTCGTGCCCGTGGGACCGCTGGCCTGAGTCTTGGCCAGGGCGATCCGCAGCGGGAACAGACCCCGGCTGTCCAGGATGGCGGCCACCTCCCGCTCGCTGTTGGCCGTAACAATCCCGGTGGCCCTGGTCCCCGTGCGTGCTAACGCTTCGTAGGTGAAATCAGGCATGGCGGTGGTAGCTGGTATCTCGTGTCACGAATATCTGTAGCGTGTGGAATCCGAAGCTCTGCAGCGTGTGGAAGTCCGATTGTCCGGCTGCCCCGATTCGGGATCCCAGTCTCATAGGTACCGTATCGCACTCATTCGGAAGGCCGGCTTCACAGCTCCTGTCTCAAGAAATATCGCCGGCGGTGGTTCGCGCGACTTCGTCGATGGTGGTCAATCCCTTGAGGACTTTACGCCAACCATCTTGCCGCAGGGTGATCATACCGGCTTTGAGGGCTTCCAGGCGGATCACCCCCGCATTGACCCGCTGGGTGATCAGGTCGCGGATGATGTCATTGGTGACCAGCAGCTCGAAGATGCCGCTGCGTCCCCGATAGCCGGTTTGCCGGCAGGAACGACACCCTGTCCCCTGCCACAGGGGCACGGTGCCATCCCCGGTCTGTTGTGTGGTCGCTTCATACTCTTCCAGTATTTTCGCCAGTGCCGGCGGGAACTGGGACGGCCCGGACAGGCTCCCTTTCTTCCGCAGAGGGAAGTCCAGCGGTAATTCCTCCACAGGAACAGAGGTCACGGTCTTGCAATCCGGGCAGATGACCCGCACCAGACGCTGGGCCATGACTCCTTCCACCGTCGAGGAGACCAGAAACGGCTCGACGCCCATGTCGATCAGACGGGTGAACGCACTGGGAGCATCGTTGGTGTGCAACGTGCTGAACACCATGTGTCCGGTCAGGGAGGCGTGGATGGCCATCTCCGCCGTTTCCAGATCGCGGATTTCGCCGACCAGGATCACATCAGGGTCATGACGCAGGATCGCCCGTAAGGCGTTGGCAAAGGTCAGCCCGATCTTCGGATGCGTTTGAATCTGGCTGATCCCCACCTGATTGTACTCGACGGGGTCCTCAACGGTGATGATCTTAAGGGTTTCATCTTTGATCTCGTTGAGGGCGGAGTAGAGGGTGGTGGACTTACCAGAACCGGTCGGGCCGGTGACCAGGACGATGCCGTGGGGCCGGTCGATCAACTGCTTGAAGGTGTGATAGGTGTCCGGCAACATTCCCACGGCGGCCAGGTTGAACTCCATGCGCCCCTTGTCCAGCAGACGCAGGCACACTCCTTCCCCGTGGATCATGGGGATGATCGAGACACGCACGTCGATTTCCCGGCCTTGCACCTTCATCTTGATGCGGCCGTCTTGTGGCAGACGTTTTTCCGCGATGTTGAGCCGGGCCATGATCTTGATGCGGCTGATGATGGCGGGGGCAAACCGGTTGATCTCCGATGGCAGATTCTGCTCCTGCAACAGACCATCGATGCGGTAGCGAATCCGCAGACCGTGCTCTTCCGTTTCGATGTGGATATCGCTGGCCCGCTCGTTGGCCGCCTCGATGAGAATCTGGTTGACCAGACGTACCACCGACGCTTCCTGGGCCTGCTTGGCCATTTCGCTGTCGTCGGCTTCCAAAGCCTCCAGAAACTCGATCTCCTCTTGCTTCTCCTTGGCCTCTTCCGCCAGGGCGGCGACCGTATCCCCACCCACCCCAAAGTATTGCTTGATCAGGCGAGCGATTTCCCGCGGCGGAGCCAGTACCGGTAAAACATGCAACCCGGTGAGTGTCTGGAATTCGTCGAGGGCGTAGGCGTCGAAGGGATCGCCCGTGGCCACAATCAGCGTGCCGTTGTGCCGGCTCAACGGCATCAGATTCTTGCGGTGCACCAAACGTTGGGGCATCTGCTCCAGCAAACTGCGGTCCACCTGCACCTTCCCCAGATCCACCAGCTCCAGTCCCAACTCCTCCGCCAGGATGGGCAAAAGAGTTTCTTCCTTGAGAAACCCCTTGTCGATGAGCACCTGGTGCGGGGGATAGTCCGGGGCAGCCGCCAGGGCTTCCGCAGCACGCCGCAGATTCTCCTCACTCAACAGACCACGACGGCTGAGCATCGTCAGTAACTGATGCTGACCAGCTTGAGGTATCATCACACCCGTGGACATGTTCCCCTCAACTCGACAAACTTCGCGGGTTCGGATCGGGTCTTTTACATCCCTCAGGTTCGGACCGCTCTAGCCGCGTTGCCCCTAGTACCACACCACCTGCAATCATCCCTGGACTTCAGTTGGTTCGCACGCCCTATCATCCCTGGACTTCAGTTGGTTCGCTCATCCCATAGGGATACTGTGGCAGTCCTCCTGAGGTTTACCACTCCAGTTTTGCTGGCGTTTCGCCCCTTGCTCATCCTCTCACGATTTTATCCGGAAAAGTATGAAAACTCGCTGAATTGCCCCGCCGCAGCAAAAGAAGGCCGATCGCCAACAAACCTTCCCTGCCTCTACGGTTATGACGATGTACGATTCTGTTTCCGATGTACGCTTATTTCTCGGCCTGGTCGCCGTACTCCTCCAGCCACTCTTCGTACCAGGCCATTTGTATGGCTTCTAGCAGTTTTTCGTTCGACTCATGGGGCTTCCCTTCAAACCCCTCCAGGTTGAGGACGAATTTGTGCAGGTCGGTGAAACGCACGGTCAGGGGGTTGAGGGTATCATACTGCTCGAAGAGAAGCCGGCCGATTTCCCGCGCATCGGTCCAGGTCATAGAAGTACCCTCCTCTGTAAGGTCACTGTAAGGTCAAGGCCGTGTCATTTCTGAGCGCCGCGTCATTTCTATCTGTAGGGATAATGCAGCATCATTTTCCGATTCGGCAGCATCCATTTACCATACCGAGCGAGGTCGTTGCAGGAGGAGCGCCGTTGAGGGATGCTCCGTTGCGGGGTGCTCCATAGGTGTGAATCCGGTGGTAAGGGGTGTGCAACTCCAGTGTTGTTCCATCCCAGTATGTTCCACCCCAGTGTTGTTCCAGCTAAGTGGTGCTTCACCGGGCGGGGAAACCCTTTCTCAAAGTTTATTAGGATCGAGGGCTTGTTCGGTTTTGCCGGCCACCGCGCGGCGCAGGACATCGTTCATGAGGATTTCTGCCAAGGGGAGGGTGGCCTGCTGGAAGGCGTCGAGGGCACTCTGCAAGGTGGGTAGATCATTTTGGGTGATGGCGTGTTGGAGGGTTTCTGTGGCGGTGTCGATGGCCTGACGTTGGGATGGGGAGAGCCGATCCCCAGCTTGGGCCAGGGCTTTAGCGGTGTGCCGCAGGTCCGCTTCCGCTTTATTACGCAGTTCGATGAGGCGTCGAGCGGTGAAATCTTCCTGGGCGTGTTCGATACTTTCCAGGACCAGTTGTTCGACTTCTTCCCGAGTCAGGCCGTGGGCCGGTTGGACGGTGACCTGGGCTTGCACGCCGCTGCGCTGTTCCTTGGCGGTCACCGTCAGCATTCCGTTGTGATCCACGAGGAAGGTTACGTCCACCTGAGGGAACTGGGCGGGCATCGGGGGGATACCTGCCAGTTTGAAGGTGCCCAGGAAACGACAATCCTTGGTCAACTCCCGTTCGCCTTGGTAGATATTGAGCACGATGGCCGTCTGATTGTCCACGAAGGTGGTGTAGCGTGTGGTGGCACGACAGGGGACGGTGGTGTTGCGGTGGATGATTTTGTCCACCACACCGCCGAGCGTTTCGATCCCCAGGGACAGAGGGACGACATCCAACAGGAGCATGTCGCGTCGGCCGCTGGTGAGGATGTCGGCCTGAATGGCTGCTCCCAGAGCGACCACCTCGTCGGGATTGAGTTCGGTATGCGGGGTTTTGCCGAAGAACTCCGCCACGCGTCGGCGGACGTAGGGAATGCGTGTGGAGCCTCCGACCAGCACCACTTCGTCGATCTGTTGGGGGCGGAGTTGGGCGTCGCGCAGGGCGGCCTGACAACACTGCAGGGACCGGTCGATGAACGGGCGGAGCAATTCTTCCAGTTCCTCGCGGGTGAAGGGTCGTTCCACCTGGATAGCCGGACGCTTCTCCTGGGCGGGCAGATCGAGACGGAGCGTGGCGGTGGACTGAGTGGACAGGGCGATTTTGGTCGCCTCGGCGGCATCGCGCAGGTGCTGCAGCAGTTGGGGGTCCCGATGGGTCAGGTCCCAACCGTGCTCCCGGGCGACGACTTCCATGATGGCCCGGTCGAAGTCATCACCGCCCAGGAAGGTGTCGCCGTGGGTGGCCAGCACCTGGAATACGCCCTCGTTCAATTGCAGAATGGAGCAGTCGAAGGTGCCGCCCCCCAGGTCATACACAGCAATAATTCCCTGGCGGCGCTGATGCAAGCCATAGGCCAGGGCGGCAGCGGTGGGTTCATTGACAATCCGCAGGACATCCAGGCCCGCAATCCGTCCGGCATCCCGGGTCGCTTGCCGCTGACTGTCATCGAAGTACGCCGGCACGGTGATGACCGCCTGAGTAGGATTCCCGGCCCGCTGACGCACCTCCCGCAGGATCATCGCCGACAACTCCTCCGGTGTATATTCCCGTCCGGCAATCCGCACATGGAGTACTTTGCGACCGTCGGCGGTCTCCCGTTCGATGATCTGATGCGGGATCAGTTGCAATTCTTTCTTCAGGTCGGCGAGAGTTCGCCCCATCAGACGTTTGACGCTGAAAATCGTGTGCTCCGGGTCCGAAAGAGCACGGGCTTTGGCTGCCGAACCTACCAGAACGCTGCCGTCCTCGAAAAAACTGATGCAACTGGGAATCAGAGCCACGCCCTGAGCGTCCCGCACCACCACGGGACGACCATCCTCCATGTATGCGGCCAGGCTGTAAGTAGTTCCCAGGTCGATTCCCACCACTTTCGGCTGCGCCATACGATGTCTGCCTTTACTCCAGGACGAGCGCGAAAAACGGCACTTCCGGGTACTCGTCCGATTCCCCCGGGCCGATCGGGGCCAGTCCGACCCTCCATGAGAGGGAGAAGGGATAGGATTTCCTTCCGTCCCGTATCTCTTTGATGAATTTTAAGCAAGTTTTGACCAGAGAATGGTAGCAAGGCTTGAAGTGAGCGGTAAGATGATGACAAATGCCACCATAGTTTGCCGCCGGAAAGACCGGGAGGTGTGCTCCTGGGTCTCTCCGGTGCCCGGGGGTGCTACCGCTATGAATGTCCCGCCCCACTCGGCCCTGGACGCCAGCGTACTGGTGCTCAACCGCATGTTTGTCGCGGTTCACATCATCTCCGTCCGCCGAGCCTTCTGCCTGCTGTGCAAGAACCTCGCGGAAGTGGTTCATGTCGAGGAAGGAGGGTACTTCAATACCTATGATTTCGAATCCTGGGCCGAGTTGAGTGCCTTTCGGGCTGCCCATTTCCGCAGCGAAGACGAAGACTGGATCCGCACCCCCTCGCGGGAATTGCAAGTGCCCCGGGTCATTCGCCTGCTCCGTTACGACAAAATGCCCAAGCAAACGGTCAAATTCAACCGGCGGAACATCTTCGCCCGCGATAACAACCAATGCCAGTACTGCGGCCGGAAGTTCCCCACTCAGGAGCTCAGCCTCGATCACGTCATTCCCCGCAGCCAAGGCGGGCAAACGACGTGGGAAAACATCGTCTGTGCTTGCCTGGAGTGCAACGTCCGCAAGGGTGGCCGAACCCCCAAACAGGCGAACATGACTCTGATCCGCAAACCGGAAAAACCCAAACGCAACCCCATTCTCAGCCTCAAGCTGACGCAGAAAAAATACAGCGCCTGGCAGAACTTCCTCAATGAGGCCTACTGGAACGTGGAATTGAAGTGAAGGCTAGACCGCGGTCCATCCCTCCGCTTGTGGCAAGCGTTCCCTCTCGCGAGCTCATCGTAACATCCAGAGTGTCTGCCGGTGTCCTGTTTCGCTGGCCTTGTACTGCCTGAGCGAGGCAACGGCTTCCGCTGCAACCCTGCAGCCTGGCAAAATCTTCGGGGATCATCCTTGCATTCCCCTTGCGAGGCAACGGCTTCCGCAGCGCCGGCCTTTCCAACTTCCTTCCCAAAATCGTCCCCAGATCTCCTTTCCCCACCCCCTTGGAGAGTCCCACCCCCGTTGGAAAGTTCCCACCTCCTTGGAGAGTCTGGGCAGGTGAATTTGCTTGTCTCCTTTCGCACAAGCGCCTAGAATTTATTGACGGACTAGTCCGGAAAATAATTGGGCGGGGCAAGGATCAGCAACCTAGTAATATCTGGGCGAGGCGATCTCCGCACCAGCGGGGAAGAAATGAGCGACGTAAGCGTAAGTCAAAAAGCAAGTTGTGATGAGGCAGGGTCAGGGTGACGGACTGGATCGGAGGTTCAGGAGCGTCGCCACGGACGCATCAGGCCTAAGGGAGAAAGAGAGCGAGGGATAACCTGGCAAGGGGACAAGGGGTAAGGAGAGCAGGGGCAAGATGGACCGAAGAAGGGTGGACCGGATGAAGAAAGGCTGGCAGGGGAAAGGCAAAGGCAGAGAGGTGGTGCGATGAACCCAGTCAACGGCAGCCCCAACAGCAGCGAACGTAAGGAGCCCAGTGCGTCGGTTTCGCACGTGTCGGGAGAAGAACGCGAAGAACGGGTAGGACCAGGTCGGCCGAAGGACCCGCATTTAGAGGCCCGCCGGAAAGCTCAAATCCTCGAGGTGGCGGCCCGCGTGTTCGCTGCTCATGGCTTTGCCAATACGACCGTACAAACCATCGCCAACTACGTAGGGGTCGGAAACGGCACCGTCTATCGTTACTTCCCCACCAAGGATCAGCTCTTTCTGGCGGCCGTGGAGCGCGGACTGAACGAGTTGACAGCGGAAATGGACCGGGTGGTGCAGCAACCGGGGGATCCGGTGCAGGTGTTGAAGGAGGCCATTCGGGTCTATTTGCGATTTTTCCATCGGCGTCCGGAGATGGCGGAATTGTTCATTCAGGAACGGGCCGCTTTTCCCCACCATCATCGTCCGCTCTACTTTGCAGCCCAACGGGATGATGAGAAATTCCGCAAGCACCAGGAGTTTTACCAGCGGCTTCTGGCCACGGGTCGGATTCGGCCGGTGCCCTTCGAGCAGCTGTTCGCCATCGTGGGAGACCTTCTCTACGGCACGATCCTGACGAACTTGCTGTCGGGTCGGACGGTGGACCCCGACGCCCAGGCGGAAGCCATCGCGGACCTGATCCTCTACGGCCTGTTCCGTCGTCCGGAGCATGGGGATGTTCCGAAGGCGGCGACCTCGACCCCCCGTGATGCCTCGGTGTCATGGTCAGGACAGACATGACAGGGGATCTGCTTTCCAGGGTTATGGATCTGCTTGCCGGGTTATGACAGGGGATTTGCTTCCAAGAACCGAGCAGCCTGTTGCTGGGATAGCGGAAGTCGGCTCCAGGAGGATGAAGCCAGCAGATGAAAAGGTGGGTTCCAGGAGACGGAGGAGCTGAGATGTTTACGGGACTGCGTCGGCCAAGGGGTGCGATAGTCCGGGGGCGAGGTGTGAGGGGGAAGATGATGTCCGGAGTTGGTTTCCGTCCGAAGAGCGGCTGGGGGGGCTTGCTTGTGGCGGCCGTCAGCTTCCTGCTCCTGGGTTGCCAGAAGGCAGCACCTTCTTCGGTTTCGGCTGACGCGTCGGAGAGCAATGTCATTGCGGTGGAAACGGCAGTTGTTCAGGAACGGGTGTTGACCCGGGGCATCGCCGTCATGGGTACGCTGAATGCCTTCGAGGAGATGCCGTTGGCGGCCAAGGTGGATGGTCGCGTGCAGCACATTCACTACGACGTGGGGGATCGGGTCCTGCCGGGGGCGGTGTTGTTCGAGTTGGAGGACGTGGATTACCGTTTGGCCCTGGCGCAAGCTCGTGCGGCGTATGAAGGGGAATTGCTGCGTCTGAAGCTGACCCGTTTGCCGCAGTCGGTGGCGGAGTTCGAGCGTCATCTCGGTCAGCTCGACACGGTGGCCCAGGTCCGGGCGAATTGGGAGCTGGCGGAGCAGGAGTTGGCCCGGGTGGAACTGGAGACGGCGCGGGGCGTGGGTTCCCCACAGTCCTTGGATGCTGCCCGGGCCCGCGTGAAGGCAGCACGAGCGGCCGTGGAGTTGGCCGAGACAGAAGGGCGGGTCCTGTGGGCGAATGCCCGCCGCCTCCAGGCGGTTCTCGAAGAGGCTCAGCAGCGGTGGGAGGAGACCCGCGTGCGGGCGCCTACGCCGCCGCTGTGGTCCGCCTGGTCGGCCCTGGTCGGCCCCGCGGCCAATCCCATCCGCCTGGCCGTGGCCCAGCGTTCGGTCGGGCTGGGCGAGATGGTGCGTGCCATGCCCGTGACGGTAGCCTATCGGCTCGTCCTGGATCAGATTCTCAAATTGCAGGTGCCGGTGCCCGAAAAATACCGTCCGCAGGTGAACCTGGAAGATCAGGTCGAGTTGCAGGTGGAGGCCTGGCCCCAACGCCGCTTCTACGGGCGTGTCCGCCGGATCGCACCTGTGGTCGATCCGAGCACCCGCACCTTCGCGGTGGAGATCGCGGTCCCCAACTTCGATGGTGCCCTCAGCGCCGGTGGGTTTGCTCAGGCCCGCATCCTCTCTCCGGTTCCGGACACGATCCTCACAGTTCCCCCAGAGGCGATTGTCAGCTTTGCCGGCGTCCACAAAGTGTTCGTGGTTCGAGACGGTCTGGCCCGCAGCGTGCCGGTGGAATTGGGAATCCGGGAGAAAGATTGGGTCGAAGTGCGGGGAAAACTCCAGGCCCAGGATGAAGTCGTGGTCCGGGGGCAGTTGCGCCTGGTCGATGGCACTCCGGTCCGCCGCAACAAGTGATGCCGCGTTGGCTAGGGAACGGGGTCAGGACACGGAGCTGGGTCCGGACAGGGAACTGGGTTGGGGCATGGAACCCGGCTTGCACGGCAAGCGAGGAGGATTCATGGCGATCTGGGATGTATGCATACGCCGACCGGTCTTCACGACCATGCTCATGCTGGGACCCGTGGTTCTGGGCCTGGCAGCTTATGGCCGCTTAGGGGTCGAGCTGTTTCCCAATGTGGACATCCCTGTGGTGATCGTCACGACCACACTGCGGGGGGCCAGTGTGGAGGAAATGGAGTCCTCGGTCACTCGGCCGATCGAAGAGGCCGTCAACACCGTGGCGGGTATCGATGAGTTGCATTCGACCACTCGTGAAGGTCTTTCCATCGTGGTCATCGGCTTCAAGTTGGAGCGGGATGGGGAGCAGGCTGCCCAGGATGTGCGGGACCGGATTTCTACTCTTCTGCCGCGTCTGCCCACAGGAACGGACCCACCGGTGGTCGAAAAATTCGACCTAAACACAGCTCCGATTCTCTCCCTGGTGGTGTCCGGCGGTCCGGGGCGAGACCTTCGCGAAGTGACCGAAATTGCCCGGAAGCAGATCAAGGAAGACCTGGAATCGGTCCTGGGAGTGGGGGCCGTCATTCTGGTCGGGGGAGAGACCCGGGCCATCAATGTGCACGTGCGGCCGGCGGACCTGCGGGCTCGGGGGCTATCCGTGGAAGATGTCCGTCGGGCGTTGCAGGCCCAGAATCTGGAGTTGCCCGGTGGACGGATCGACAGCGGTTCGCTGGAATTCGGTGTGCGCACTTTGGGCCGGATTTTCTCGCCGGCCGACTTCGCCGAGCTGGTGATCGCCACGCGCCGGAACACCGACGGGAGCAAATATGCCATTCGCTTGAAAGATGTGGCCGACGTGGAAGACGGGATCGAGGAACCCCGTGGTCTTTCACGCCTGGACGGCCAGAAAGCCGTGAGCCTCATCATCCAGAAGCAGTCCGGTGCCAACACCGTGCAGGTCTCTCAACTGGTCAAGGAACGCCTGGCGAAGATCCGCCACAGTTTACCCCCAGACATCCGGGTGGAGGTCATTCGGGATCAGGCTCGGTTCATCAAGTCCTCGATTGATGAAGTCCAGTTCCATCTTCTGCTGGCCGCGGTGCTGGTGATCGCGGTGATCTACCTGTTCATTCGGGACTGGCGGACCACCGTGATCGCCGCGACGGCGGTTCCCTGCAGCATTATTGCCGCTTTCGCCTTCATGGATTTCATGGGATTCACGCTCAACACGATGACCCTGCTGGGCCTGATTCTGGCCGTGGGCATTGTGATCGACGATGCGGTGGTGGTGCTGGAGAACATCTTCCGGCACATGGAGGAATACGGGCAGACGGCCTGGGAAGCCACCCGGGAAGCGACGCGGGAGATTGCCCTGGCCGTTATGGCCACCACCTTTTCTCTGGTGGTCATTTTTGCGCCGATCGCCTTCATGAGCGGTTTGGTGGGGCGCTTCTTCAACAGTTACGGCTTTGTGGTCGCCTTCACGATTTTGATGAGCATGGTGGTCAGCTTCACCCTCACGCCGATGCTCTGCTCCCGTTTTCTCAAGCCGGTGGCCTCGGAAGGTGGTGGGTCGCACGCCCCGAAACGTGGCTGGCTGACCCGTGGCTATCTGCTCATCCTCCGCTGGTCGCTGCGGCACCGCTGGGTCATCGTGCTGGCCACCTTGGCTACCTTCGCCAGTACGCCGGTCTGGTTCTATCTGGCCGGTGCCGACTTCCTGCCCAAGGATGACCAGAGCGAATTCGAGGTCTCGCTCCGCCTCCCCCCGGGCACATCCCTGGACCAGGCCGACCGGCTCTGCCAGGAGATCGAACAGAAGCTGCGGCAGGTGCGTGGGGTCACCAGCCTCTTCACGACGATCGGCCCGACGGATGGTAAAGCTCCTAAGGGACAAGGGGATGTCACCCAAGCCCTGATTTACTGCCAGATGATCGACCTGCGGCAGCGGAATTTCAGCCAACGCGATGCGATGGATGAGGCCCGACGAATTCTGGCCGACTACCCGGACATCCGCTCGGCGGTTCAGGATGTGCGTGTGGTCAGTTCGAGTGCCTTCAAGAATGCCCAGTTGGATTTCAGCCTGAGCGGCCCCGATCCGCGCAAACTGGAAGAGTATGCCGAGCAGATCGTGCGTTGGATGCGTTCCCGACCGGATTTGTTCTGCGACATCGACACCAATGCCGCCACACGCAATCCGGAGTTGCAGGTGCGGATTCATCGCGACCGGGCAGCCGACCTGGGAGTTGATGTCCGCAGTATTGCCACCACCATCAATCTGCTGGTTGGTGGTGAGCCGGTCAGTAAATACAAGGAAGGAAGCGAGCAGTATGACGTCTGGCTCCGTGCGGGGCCGGCCTATCGTGACCGCCCGGCCTTACTCGAGGAGTTGACCGTCCCGACGCTGACCGGTGGCCTGGTGGAACTGCGGAATATCGCCAGCATCGAAGCGGAACCCGGACCCGCAGCCGTCGAACGCTTCCGCCGGCAGCGACAGATCGCCATCCAGGCCAACTTTCCCCGCGGGGTGAATCTGGGACAAGTATTGACGGAATTCCGCGCCTTCCTCGCCACTCTCGACCTGCCGCCGGAGTACCGCTATGAGTTCCTCGGGGATGCCCAATTGATGGCCGACTCGAATACTAACTTCGCCATCGCCTTTGTCCTGGCCTTCGTCTTCATGTACATGATCCTGGCCGCTCAGTTTGAGAGCTTCGTCCATCCCATCACCATTCTGCTGGCGGTGCCTTTGACCATACCGTTTGCCCTGATTTCTCTGTACATGTTGGGCACACCGCTGGACGTCTATGCGATGATCGGCATGTTCATGCTCTTCGGCATCGTCAAGAAGAACGGCATATTGCAGATCGACTACACCAATACGCTCCGGCAGCGAGGTCTGGAGCGTGATGAAGCGATCCTACAGGCCAACGCCGTCCGTTTGCGTCCCATCCTCATGACGACGATCATGCTGGTGGCGGCGATGATCCCGATTGCCACCGGTCGTGGCCCAGGAGCAGCTTCCCGGGCCAGCATGGCCAAGGTCATCCTCGGGGGCCAGATGCTCTCCTTGCTCCTGACCTTGCTGGTGACTCCTGTCGCTTACTCCCTCTGGGATGACCTTGTGCGCGGGTGGCAGCGCTGGTCCTCCCGGTTGCTCCTGCGTTGGCGCAGCAGGCGTTATGAGCCGCAGCCTGCCGTTGCTGCCCTTGGTTGGGATACGGCCCGGGATGGGACAGATCAGGAGGGAACGGGACACGGTGTCCCTGCCTCTCCCGAGGGCCGGGTCCCGTTGCCTGATCCGAAGCAGGGCCAAAACGTCAGCCCGTTGACCACCCGCACGACAGCGTTGGCGGATCCCCCGGCTCCACTCAACGGCTCCGCAGAGCCTAAAGCACGGGGGCAAACGCAGCAGGAGGGGAACCCCGAAGTAATCCTGGCCCACCGGGACGGCCGTGCATCGCGGAACGACTCACCCTGACAGGAACGACTCACCCTGAGGCTTGCAGCGAAAAGTCGGATGTTACAAAAAACTGACGAAGATCTTTCTCCACCGGCGTACTTATGGGGTAAAATAGGCATACGTTGGTGTTCCCGCCTGAGATGAGGATCGACATGCCTTCGGATTCCATCGTCGGTTTTCTGCAACAAGTGCGGTCGCAGCGGTTGTTGTTTCCGGAACAGATCGAGCAACTGGCCCAGGAGCCGGGCTGGCCGGAGCAAGGCCTGGAACGGCTGTGCCAGTATTTGCTGGAGCGTGGGGTGCTCACGCGTTATCAAGCGGAAGCGTTGCTTGAGGGACGGGGCCAGGAGCTGAACCTGGGCGGCTATCCGGTGCTGGAACAGCTGGGTTCGTACCGGGGGGGCATGGTCTATAAGGTTCTGCACCCGACACTCCGCATCCCGTTGATCCTGCGGCGATGGAAAGCGGAGGAAGCCACGCTGGGGGAACCTGTGGACCGCTTTTTCCAGCGTGCCCGGCAGTGGGGGATGTGGAAGCACCCCCATGTGGTGCCCGCCGTGGATGTCACCCGGAGCGATGAGGATATTTTCATCGTCTTGGATCCACTCCATGACCACGCCGATGTCGAGACTTTGACGGCAGAACTGGGGGGGCCGATGCCGGTGCCCGTGTTCCAGGAGGTGGCGTATGCTCTCGCTACCGTCCTGCGGGAGCTGCACGAACAGGGGGGAGTTCACGGGGGCATTTGTCCCCGCCATGTCGTTCTGGGTCCGCTGCGTGAGAAGGTTCAACCCGATGGCAGCCGGCGCCGTCGGCCGGCGAGCGATGCGACGGCCAAATGGACCGAGGTGGGCACTCTTCCCCGATTGCCTCCGATCCGGCAGCAGCCCCCCGAACAACACCTGCTGGCTTACCTGCCGCCGGAGTTCCTCGAAGACACCACACCCACCCCAGCGGCGGACATTTACGGCTTGGGGGCCACACTCTACTTCCTGCTAACCGCCCGCGCTCCCGTCAAAGGGGAGGACCCGACGGCACTGCTCGAGGCGCTCGCCCACGCCAGCCCCAAACCGTTGACCCGCTTACGCCCCGATGTTCCCGCGGAAGTGGCTGCACTGGTGGAACGCATGCTGGCACGCGAGCCGGCCCAACGACCCACCGCCGTGGAAGTCGAGCGCAGTCTGCGTCCGGCAGCCACCGCTTCCCGACAAGCTGCTGCTACCGCACCGCTGGCCGAGGAGTTGCCTCAGTCCGCCCCAGCAGCCTCACAAGCCGGGTCGCACCATCTGCCGGTTGCGATCCCGGTGAGCTCCTCCACCGGGCATTCAGAACCTGCGGTGGATTGGAGTGAAGCCTGGTCCGTCTCGGTAAACAGCAGTGCGACTCCGGCGGCCTCTCCCCGACGGGCACGCTCGATCACTCCTGAGGAACGAGCTTACTCCCGACGCATGCTGCTGCTGGGTGCATTGCTCCATCTCACCGCGGTTACCCTCCTTTTGCTCTGGATTTTCGGAGCCTTTACCAGCAGTCCGGAGCCGGAACCTTCCCCGCCCCCGAAAAAGGAAAACAAGATGCCTCCCAAAAACCGCCCCCGCAACATGCAAGTCGGTTAGACCAGAGCCTATGCTACCTTGCCTGTCGCAATTGACCACGCTCCCCCAGTCCTTCGCTGAGGACATCGAACAGGCCGCTGCCCTGGGATGCCCCGCTTTGGAAGTCTGGTTGACCAAACTGGAACAGCATCTGGAGGGGCACACACTGGCCGAGACCCGGAAGCTGGTCCACGACAGCGGTGTCCGCCTGGTGGCAGCGGCCGGTCAAGGTGGACTTTTTCTCCGGGATGAAACCGCGCGTCGGAGCCATTGGGAACATTTCCGTCGCCGCTTGGAACTGTGCCAGGCCCTGGATATTCCCCTGATGATTGTCGCCGTGGACCTGCCGGCTCCCTGGCAGCGGACCGACTGGCCCCATTTCCGCGACCAGTTGCTGCGTGCTGCCGAGTGGGCCGATGCCTTCCAGATCCGCCTGGCCCTGGAGTTTCAAGCGGATGCCCCCTTCTGCAATTGCCTGGATACAGCCCTGGCCGTGCTCGCCTCCTGCGGCCAGCCGAACCTTGGTCTGTGCCTGGACCTGTTCCACTTCTACAAGGGGCCCAGTAAAACGGAAGACCTGCTACGGCTCTCCCCCGACCAGCTCTACCATGTTCAGATTTGCGATGTGGCGGGAGTGCCCCGGGAACTCTGCTCCGATTCGGAACGGATTCTTCCTGCGGAAGGGGATATCCCCCTGGCGTCTGTGTTGCCCCATCTGCAACGGCTCCCCTACCGTGGTGCCCTTAGTGTCGAAGTGGCCAATCCGGAACTCTGGCGTGGGCCTCCGGCCCAACTCATGCGTCTGGCCTGGTCCTCCCTGACGCAATGCTGGCAAAGATTCGGCCTGCCGCCTTGGAATTCTTCCGTCTCGGATTCGTCCCCCTCCGGTTCTTCGGTCTCGGATTCTTCGGTCTCGGATTCGTCCCCCTCCGGTTCTTCCAGGCCCAACCAGCGTTGACTCCGGCTCATACGCAGCACCCGTACTCAGCATCAGCAAAGGTGGGAAGCGAAAACGAGCCGGTGATCCCCGCCGCGGTGATGGAGTGGGGAGGGAAGGCGACCTGTTGACCTTTGCCATGCTCCGGTGGGAAGCGGGGAAGAGGACGCGGAGATGAGGAAGCGGAGAGGAATGCAGGAGCTTAGCGGGAAGTCGAGAGGGGGTGACGGGTGGATGGGGTCGGGGCGTGGGCCGTCGCCGGGGACCCAGTGATCCTTTCGTAGAGCACCCGAAGCAGGTCGAACACCGCCGTGGTTTCCAGATGTTCCTGGGCGGAGAGAGCCAGGCGTAACGTCGTCATCTTTTGTGAAGGAGAAGGAGCAGGGCCGGACGGCGTCACCTTGTGTGGAGCAACAGGGCCGGTGGTTGACGCGGGATGGGCGAAGGACTGCCAGCGGCGGAAAGCGGCGTTACGGAGCCAGGAAGCGGGCAGGTCGCACTCCACCACGAGCGCCTCGGGTTGTTTCGTAAGGATTCGGCACCAGGGTGCGCAGGCATCCTGGGATAGAGACAGGGACACGAGGATCGCGGTCTGTTGTGATTCCAGGTGCAGGAGTTCGCCGCCGAGTAGGCGGAGGTGTTCGAGTAAGGTGGTGAGCAATGCGCCGGGCCAGCGGCGGGATTGACCCGCAGGGAAGCCTTTGGGGCCGCTATGCCAGGCTTCGGCATTCCGGACCCAGGGCATATGGCGTTCGATGGAGTAGGAACGGCTGGGCTTGTCCCCAGGTTGGGGCGTGGTGTTCGCCGTGATCGCCTCGGGTTCATCGAGGGCAACGGAGAAGGAGGGCGGGGTTTTCCTGCTGCGTACGCTGCGCGGTGGAGACGGTGAGGCGGACTGAGGTGACTGCGGCGCAGGGGAATGGACTTCCGTGGGTGTGGTCCCCGCGGAGGACTGGGGGGAACAACTGTTGAGATATTCGGCGAGGAAGCGGCCGGTGTGAGTAGGTGATCCGCTCTGGAACAGGCGAACGATTTCCTCCGGCGGACCACAGGCGACCACTTGCCCACCCCCATCGCCTGCTTCGGGACCCAGATCGATGATCCAATCCGCTGTCTGGATCACGTCCAGGTTGTGTTCGATCACGAGAACCGTATGGCCGGCATCCACCAGGCGGTGCAACACCTCCAGCAAGCGACGGATGTCCTCGAAATGCAAGCCGGTGGTCGGTTCGTCCAGAATGTAGAGGGTTCGGCCTGGAGCAGGACGGGCGAGTTCCGCCGCGAGTTTGACCCGCTGGGCTTCACCTCCCGAGAGAGTATGGGCCGGTTGTCCCAAGGACAGATACCCCAAACCCACCTCATCCAGGACGCGGAGAATGCGCGTGATCTTGGGGTGGTCCGCGAACAGGTGCAGGGCATCGCGGATCGGCATATCCAGCACATCCGCTATGCTCTTTCCGCGATAAGTCACGGCGAGGGTTTCCGGATTGTACCGCTTCCCGTGACAGACCTCACAGGGGATCCAGACGTCGGGCAGGAAGTGCATTTCGATCCGCTTCTGTCCCAAGCCTTCGCAGGCGTCGCAGCGGCCGCCGGGAATGTGTAAGCTGAACCGTCCTGCCGTGTAACCGCGCACCTTGGCTTCGGGCAGTCGGGCGAACAACGCCCGGATGTGCTCCAGAACGCCTGTGTAGGTGGCTGGGCTCGAGTGGGCCGATTTGCCTAGCGGGTTCTGGTCCACGCAGATGATTTTGTCGAGATGCTCGACGCCTGTAAGCTCGCGGCAGGGAGCATCCGCCGGCAGGGTTTTGTAACCCGATAGGCGGAGCGAAACGGCCGGATAGAGGACATCATGAACCAGGGTGGACTTGCCCGAGCCGCTCACCCCGGTGATGGCCACGAACAGACCCAGCGGGATGGCCACGTCCAGATTCTTGAGGTTGTGGCGGTGGATGCCGTGCAGATGAAGCCAGGCGGCCTGAGGGACACGGCGTTGCGTTCGCCGGGGAATCGCGGTGCGACCGGAAAGGTACCTTCCGGTGAGCGAATGTTCCTGCTGAGCCAGTTGCTGGGGTGCAGCAGCGGCCAGGATTTGCCCCCCTTCGCGTCCTGCCCCAGGTCCGAAATCCAGAACATAATCCGCGGAACGGATGATTTCGCGGTCGTGTTCCACGACGATGAGGGTATTGCCCAGGTCGCGGAGTCGCTGCAGGGCCTGGAGGAGGCGGCGATTGTCCCGGGGGTGCAGGCCGATGGTCGGTTCGTCGAGCACATAGAGCACCCCGGTGAGGCCACTTCCCACTTGGGCGGCCAGACGGATGCGTTGGGCTTCACCTCCGGAGAGCGTGGGGCCGGGACGGTCCAAGCTCAGATAGTCCAGGCCGACTTCGACCAAAAACCGCAGGCGCTGGCGGATCTCGCGGAGGACCTCGCCGGCGATCTGCTGCTGTTGGGGACTGAGCGTGAGCTGGCGGAAATGCTCTTCCGCTTCGGCGATCGTTTTGTGGCATAGTTCGCCCAGGGTCAGGCCGGCAAAGCGGGTGGCGGCGGCTTCGGGACGCAGCCGGCTGCCCCGGCAACTCAGGCACGGCACCTCCCGCAACAACGGTTGCAGTTGCTGGCGGTAAGGCCAGGCCAGGCGGGCCGCCTCCTCCAGCATCGGAATGATCCCCTTGTACTGGAAACGCTGCAGCGGGGGGGAAGAGCTTCGGGAAGCCGCCGGTTTGCGGCGGGATGAGCGACGCGCTGGTTCGGGAGCCACGCTGCCAACCAGCGGAATCCAGTCCTGGCCGCTGCCGTAGAGAATGAGGTGTTGTTGTGCGGGTGTGAGCTGCTCCCAGGGGGTGTCCAGATCGAAGCCGCCGTGGCGGGCCAGGGCTTGAGCAAAGGGGGTCCAGGGGTCCTGGGGGCTTCGGCAGGAAGGCCAGGCCGGAATGGCCCCGTCTCGCAAACTCCGCGGCGGCACAATCCCCAGCAGTTCCGCAGCCACCCCACGCTGCACGCCCAAACCTTCACAACTGGGGCACCAACCCAGCGGGCTGTTGAACGAGTAATGATGAGGTTCCAAAGGTTCAAAACTCAGTTGACACCGCTCACAAGCCAGGTGCTGGGAGAACGGCTGCACCGGCCAGTGAGGCTCAGGCTGATCCGGATCCACGCGGGCAATCCGCAGGACACCGCCCCCTAAGGCTAAGGCACGTTCCACCGCTTCCGCCAGGCGGCTTCGCATTGCGGATCGAATCACCAGACGATCGACCACCACTTCCACCTCATGCTTGCGGCGGTGATCGAGAGCGGGAACTTCATCCAAACTGTAGGTCACTCCATCGATCCGCACCCGGGTGTAGCCGCTGCGGCGGATCTCATCCCACAACACCGAATATGTCTCCAGGCCGTTCCGCTCCAGAGGTGCCAGAAGGTAGATTTTCGTACCAGCGGGCAGCGCGAGAATCTTGTCCACGATCTCGTCGGCCGTTTGCGTGCCGATGACCTGACCACACTGGGGGCAATGCCGGGTGCCCAGCCGGGCATAGAGAACCCGCAAGTAATCGTAAATCTCCGTGATCGTACCAACCGTGGAACGTGGACTTTTGCTGGTGGTCTTCTGCTCGATACTGATCGCTGGGGACAGGCCGGTGATACGCTCCACCTTCGGCTTCTGCAGGGGACCGAGGAACTGGCGGGCATAACTGGAGAGCGATTCCACATAGCGGCGCTGTCCTTCCGCGTAGATGGTGTCCAGAGCCAGCGAGGATTTTCCGGAACCGGAGGGGCCGCAGAAGACGGTCATCTGTCGGTGAGGAATGGAGGCTGAGATGTTTTTGAGATTGTGCTGGCACGCCCCGAGGATGTCAATATGCGTGATACGCCGGTCCGCCGCAGGGGTTTCGTCTGCGAGCGCAGAACCTGCCGGGCTTGACGCGGGAGAGAGCCAACCCTTCGAGGCGCCCTCGGCAGAGGAGCCTGCCGCCGCAGAAGCAGATGCCGGTGCGGGAACGGAGGTCGGGGATGTGGATACCCGGCAAGGAATGGATGTCGTCGAAGCAGCGGACGCCGTCGAAGCAGCGGGCGCCAGGGAAGGGGAAGCGAAGAGTCGGGCCAGGGCTTGACCGGTGTAGGAATGGGGGCAACGGGCCAGCTGTTCCGGGGTTCCTGTTGCGACGATCTGCCCGCCTTCGTCGCCGCCTTCCGGGCCCAGGTCGATGATCCAATCGGCGGTTTTGATGACGTCGAGGTGATGCTCGATGACAATCACGGTATTCCCCGCGGCGACGAACTGGTGCAGGACCTCCAGCAGCTTACGCACATCTTCGAAGTGCAGTCCGGTGGTGGGTTCATCCAGGATGTAAAGGGTGCGTCCGGTACTGCGGCGGGTGAGTTCCCGGGCCAGTTTGATCCGCTGAGCTTCGCCCCCGGAGAGGGTTGGGGAGGGTTGACCGAGTTTGAGATAGTCCAGGCCGACGTCGTGCAGGGTTTGCAGCATGGCCCGGATTTTGGGAACATGTTCGAAGTGCTCCAGGGCTTCGGCCACTTCCATTTCCAGGACATCCTGGATCGATCGGCCACGGTAGCGAACCTGGAGGGTCTCGCGGTTGAAGCGGCGACCTTCGCACACCGGGCAGGTGACCCAGACATCGGCGAGGAAGTCCATGTTGAGCCGGCGGGCTCCGTGGCCTTCGCAGGCCTCACAGCGACCTCCCGGCTTGTTGAAGCTGAAGCGTCCGGGTTGATATCCCCGGACCTTCGCCTCGGGCATCTGGGCGTATAAAGCCCGAATTTCATCCCAGAGTTTGATGTAGGTCGCCGGATTCGATCGGGGTGTTCGACCAATCGGGGATTGATCGATGGCGATGACTTTGTCGATCTGTTCCACCCCCTCGATACGTTCGTGTGTGCCGGCAAGAGGCCTCGCGGTCAACAGGGGGTCATCCTCCTCTTGCGGGACACCGTTCTCATCCTCGGGAGAGGGACGATCCTCCTCGGAGGTGCGGAGTCGTTCCCGCAGGGCGGCCAGGAGCACATCGTTGATCAGGGAGCTTTTCCCGGACCCGCTCACCCCAGTGACGCAGACGAAACAGCCCAGCGGAATGTCCACCGTGATGTTTTTGAGATTGTTGTGTCGTGCGCCGACAATCCGCAGGACCTGTCCGTTTCCCTGCCTACGTTGGGCGGGGATGGGGATCTGCTTGCGTCCGGAGAGGTACTGGGCGGTCAGGGATTGGTCCTGCTTCAGGAAGTGCTGGGGTGGTCCCAGAGCGACGATCCGGCCGCCGCGGTGGCCCGGACCGGGTCCGAAATCCACAAGCAGGTCGGCATGCCGCATTGTGTCCTCATCGTGTTCGACCACGATGACCGTGTTGCCCATGTCCCGCAACTGTTGCAGACTGGCCAGCAGCCGGGCATTGTCGCGGGGATGCAGCCCGATGCTCGGCTCATCCAGAACGTAAAGGACGCCCACCAGACCACTGCCGATCTGGGCGGCCAGGCGGATCCGCTGGGCTTCTCCGCCGGACAGTGTCGGCGCGGGACGGTCCAAGGTCAGATAGTGCAAACCGACGTGCACGAGAAAGTTCAACCGGTTGATGATTTCTCGGAGGAGGTCCTCGGCGATGAGGCGTTGCACAGGCGTCAGAGTCGCGCGAAACTGCTCGAACCATGCGACCAGGGAACCGATGGGCATCGCTCCCAATTCCGCTAGGGTTTTGCCCCCCACCCGGACGGCTCGAGCCTGGGCGTTGAGTCGATGGCCCTGGCATTCGGGGCAACGAACCACACGCATATACTTTTCCATCTGCCGTCGGCGGGGACCGTTCCCCGACTTTTTGAACTGCGACATCAGTTGGGGGATGATTCCCTTCCAGACGCCGGTGTGCTCGGAGATCTGACCGTTGCTGTGACGCCAGCGCCAGGTGATCCGATGCTGGGAGCTGCCGTAGAGGAGCCATGTGCGTTCCCGGGCTTTGAGTTTCGACCAAGGCTTTTTCAGATCGATCCCTAAGCTGCGGGCGACCCCTTCGTAGATGTGCCGCCGCCAACGTCCCATGCTCCGCACCGCACCGATGAGGGGAATCGCCCCATCGTAAAGGCTCCGTGACGGATCCGGCACCAGCAGTTCCGGGTCGAACGTGTAGGAAGTGCCTAGCCCATCGCACTGCGGGCACATCCCCTGAGGACTGTTGAAACTGAACATTTGCGGCGTGGGAGGCTCATAACTGATCTGGCAATAACTGCAGGCATAATGGGCCGAGAGTAACAGATCGACCCCTCCGCTGCCCGTGGCGATGGCATGATCCGCCCGGATCCCCTCCGCCGGGTCGTCCGGGTGAGGCCCGGAAAGCGTGTCCCGGGATGCTTCCTGATGGACGATCAACGTCCCTTTGCCTAGGGCTAGGGCCTGTTCCACCGCTTCGGCGATCCGAACGCGCAGGGCCGCGTTGTCGGCAGGATGCGGGCGCAGTAGGAGGCGATCGACCACGATCTCGATGGTGTGTTTCAAGCGTCGGTCTAGCTGAAAGTCTTCATCCAGTCGGACCCATTGGCCGTTGATCCGGGCGCGGGTGTATCCCCGCTTGACCATCTCGGCGCAGAGGTCCTTGTACTCCCCCTTCTGCCCGCGAATAAGGGGAGCGAGAATCTGCACCCGCTGCCCGGGGGGCAAGCTCAAAATCTGCCCGATGATCTGCTCGCGGGACTGGGCTGTGATTGGACGACCGCACCGCGGACAATGCCCCTGACCCAGGCGGGCAAACAGAACCCGCAGATAGTCGGATATCTCCGTGATGGTGCCCACGGTCGAACGGGGATTGCGGCCGGTGGTCTTCTGCTGAATGCTAATCGCTGGAGATAAGCCGCCGATGTAATCCACCTCCGGCTTGGGAAGCTGATCCAGAAACTGACGGGCATAACTGGAGAGACTTTCCAGGTAACGCCGCTGACCTTCCGCATAGAGAGTGTCGAAAGCCAGAGAAGATTTGCCCGAACCGCTCACCCCCGTGAAGACGATCAGGCGATCCCGCGGCAACTCCAGGTTCACGTTTTGCAGATTATGTTCCCGTGCCCCCCGGATGACCAATCGGCTTATGTCCATCACTGCGTCCCTTTCCGCCTCCTGTCGGATCTTCCTTCCTCCATTGTTATCACCAACCCATCGGGATGTTTCCAGCTTCGGGGAGTGTCCCGTTTTGGCCCCAGAAGCCTGTCGTTAGCGTCCTGAATATTCGGGAATAACGGGTCACTCCTCAGCCGTGGGCGAAGCGGCCTATCATGATGTCACGCAACAACCCTGATGCGCTGCACTGTTGCGATGTTACGTAACCACCATGGGCCACCGGATAGGCGTGGCAACCGGTTATTTTTCTTCTCCCGGAGTTATGGTATGCTAAATCCAGGATGTGCAGGATTGCGCCCAGGAACCCACCGGCTGCCAACAGACCCAGGGGGGTAGCGCTGGCCTCGGGCGAACCCAGGAGGTACAGCTCGGCAGATGGAGCCGGTCCGATGAGCTTTCTCGGATCAGCTTCCGCAGGCGGGCAGAATGGGCTTTTGTTACAAACGGGGCGGAACAGGCCTTTACCACGCATGGGGTGGAACGGGCTCGGTGAAACTGCGGCGGGAACTTTTCAGCACACACTTACGTCCAACGGGTAGTTGCACGTGAACAGGTTGGAGCAGTGGGATGACCGGCGCTTGATCCAGCTGTCCCAACACGGGAACACGGCAGCATTTGCGGAGCTGTATCGTCGTTACTCCCGGCGGATTTACCATACGATTTACCGCCTGTTGCGGAATCGGGATGATGCCGACGACGTTTTACAAAATACCTTCCTGAACGCCTGGCGCTCCATAGGGTGTTTCAAAGGGGATGCGGAGTTTTTCACCTGGCTGTACCGGATTGCGACGAACCTGGCGATCAGCCACCAGAGGCGTCGGGGAAGCAGGCGGGAAAAAGCAATCCCCGAAGATGAAGGCAGCGGAGTCAGTTATGAACTCCCCGGGCCAGCTTCTCATCCTGGGGAAAACATCGAAGTCCAGGAGGATATTGCCGAGCTGCGGCAGGCCATCCAGAAGCTGTCCGAAGATCACCGCATCATTATTTGTATGAAGGATATCCAGGAGATGAGTTATGAAGAGATTGCCCAAGCTCTGAGGATCCCGATCGGAACGGTGCGCAGCCGGCTGCACCGGGCACGCCTGGAGCTGGCCCAGTTGCTCGGCGTGCTCACGTTCGAAGCAGATACGTCCGAGGGAAATAATGGACATACTTCTGTTCGATCCGGAGGGAACCGCAAAAGATCAGGTTCTGAGGAATCCCGAGTAGCGGATGCGGATTCACACTGAGAGTGCCATGAAACTGTCCGAAGAAGAATTGGCTCTGATCCACGCCGCTCTGGACGGCGAGTTGATGGTGGAGCAGCACCAGCGCTTGGCGGATCTGCTGTCGCAGTCGTCGGCGGCCCGCAAATATTACAGTGTGTGGCGGAAATTCCAGAAATTGCTCCGGGGTGTGGACCCTCCGGCACCGCCGGCAGAACTTCCCAGATGCTTCGAGGAGTTCATCCCAACACGCCTGGCAACCGCTTCAGCATCCCGGGATGATTCGCCCAGCGACGCTTCAGCCGAGACGGCTGCGCCGAGTCGTTCCCCCAGCCGAGTTACTCCTGCTTCCGCCTCGGAGGTGTCCGCTACCCCGATTCCCCAGGATAGGGGCCGGAATTCGGATGGGATTCCTGTGGTTCCTTCCTCGCGGGCCTCGGCCTTCTCTAGGGAGACGGTTGCTGCCGCTGAGGGATTCGCGGGCCAGCGGTATGGCCGCCGCCGTTCACGGTTCGTGTCCAACGTGTTGGTGGCGTCCGTCGCCTTCAGCGTGCTGGTCGCCGGCGTCTGGCTGTTCACAAGCGTACTGGTCCAGACTCCCCCGAATGATCCTCCCGAGGTCACCGTGGCCAGTCCGTCGGAAAAAACTTCTCCGCCAGGACGGGATGGTCCGAATCGTCCTTCCTGGCCCTCACGCTCGGGCGTTCCAGACCGCAACGTGGACCCCGGCTCGGCCACAAGGCCTTCCTCACCAGAAGAAGGGCCGCCGCAGCCCTCCCTGCCTCGGGTCTCCCCGGAAGGAGGAATCGCCCAAGCACCGCCGCCCCGGGAAGCGCCCCTGGACATCTTCACGGCACCTGTGCCACCCCCGGTCCGCCTGGACATGGCGGAGATACGCTTGCCCTTCTTGCGGATGCTCGGAGAATTCGAGCGGGAGGATGTTCAACTGTTATTCCTGCGGCAGGTTCAACAGGAACCGGCGGTGCGGATCGACCTGTTCACCCGAGACCTGACCCGTGCGGTGCAGTGGTGCCAGAAGGCGGCAGCTCAGGCTGGGTTGCACCTGCTGGTCGATGCGACTACCGCCGACCGCTTGAAGAAAGGTGTGCCCATCACCGCGATACTGCTCTACTGCGACAACCTGACTCCCGCTGAGTTGACCCGCTTCTTCATCCTGCTCAACGGGGAAGACGCCAAAATATCCCCCCGCCTGTTCGACATGGTGCACCTGGTGCCCCTGGTTCCTCAGGATGAGCGTGAGCTGCGTGACGTGCTCGGGGCGGATCCCGCATGGAACGTCAAACTCCGGCCGGAAAGAAGTGACAAAGGGACGATTCCTCAGCGTCCTTTGAGTGCCACTACGGCGGATGAAATTATCCAAAGTTTGCTAGGCAAGAAGGGGATGGATAAGACGGGGTTGGTGACGACGTGGTCACCACCGGCGGCACGCACCCCGCCGTTCCTCTCCGCGGAAATCAAATCTTTCCTGTCCCTGAAGACTCCTCGATCCCCCCAAGCCGTGCCGGCGATGATCATCCTTCGCCTTCCCAACAATCCGTAGTGGGAAACAAGAAAGGCCCGTCAGTCTTGACGATCATCGTGAGGGTCGGTGAATACTTTCCCCACTTCCTGGTCGGAAACAGAAAGGCCCGTCGGTCTTGGACTGAGGAATCATCCATCATCCTGATGATCGGTGCGGCTCTTTCATCCCTTCGTAGTCGCAAACAGAAAGGTCGGTCAGGCCGCCAGACCCGCCGGATTCCATCCCCGCCGTTTTATTGCAAAATGGCGTTCGAGTCACAAAGTTGAAGAGTATCCGATAGGGACAACCTCCCGGTGGGATTGCCACCGCATCACGTCGATTGGTCCCCATCAGGTGATGGGATTGCGTCGTCAGGGTTGGCACAGGCAGGATTTATCCGTGGCGGGTCACACTGGGAAACGCTTCTCTGGGTGATTCTAATGCAGGATGTGCCGGCCATTTTGAGATGAAGCCCTACTATTCAGCCTCGAGGTGTGTCGCGAGCCATCGAGAATGCCATTGCAATTTTTTTCAACTACGAGGGTTGACTAATGATCTATCTTGAGGTATTCTAAGCGTAAGCAGAATGCAACAGGCAGTAAGACAATTTGACACACTCAAG
>Ga0209017_10000555_pt1 | contig 35884 bp, 30 predicted proteins | sample YNPBryunderm2012_FD_185812 | JGI IMG/M metagenome (GOLD analysis project Ga0209017, IMG submission 185812) | Anoxygenic and chlorotrophic microbial mat microbial communities from Yellowstone National Park, USA - YNP Bryant MS undermat 2012... ...
GTATCCGTCATGACTTCGGTGGGGGTGAGATGGGGGCCGTCCGGATGGATCGCCAGGTCGGCTTTCGGGAACTGCATCATGCGGATTTTTTGTAACGCTTCATCCAGCGATAATCGTGCAAAGCAGAGTGTGGAACACGCAACATCCACCGTGTCTCCCTCCCCCTCTGGAACGGCTTGCATAAAGACAGTCGGTCACACTCAAGAATCTTCGGGTATGCCCCTTGCACAAAGACCTTGATGCGTTTCCCCCCGCGGAAGCAGGCGTATATCAAGGCCTGTTCACGGATGCAAGGGGCTCTTGATGGAATTTTTCATGAATTCATCGTTTCTCGGTTCATCTTCTCCTCGGCATCGCAAAACGGTACAGCAGCCACAACTGGACTTTTGAACTTGGCTGACTCGGAGTTGAGCGAACTGCATGCGTAGTCCTTGGCAGACGACGGTGATGGAACTCGAGCGAGTACTCCAGGAGAGCTTGCAAGCATTGGAGCTTCGGGAGCAGCAGCTCCTTGATGCGGAGAGTCGTTATCCCTCGAGTCCAGGATTGCAGCGAGTTCCAGCGATGGATCCTCGCTGGCAGGTGCGGCTGAGCGCTAGCAGCAAGGCCATGAACGAGATTGAAGGTCAATTGCGGGCTCAAGCGATCGCCTGGCAAGACTGGCAAAAGGCTGGCGCGGCCTGGCGAGCTTTGCTACAACAATTCCATGCCCTCGGTTCGGTGCCTCCCCGTGCCGACCCCGGCCCCCGTGACATTCCGCTGGGGATGCAGGTATCCGAGGCACCGCTGGAGTCTTCTGATGGCAACGTTCACCGTGATTCTCCCAGCAGCGGGGAAATCGACCCGCTTCGGGGGGCCTGACAAGAAACCGTTCATCAGCTTGGACGGTCGCCCCATTTGGCAACGGGCGGCAGAATTGTTCTGGAACCGTGCGAATGTGAGCCGGCTTCTCATCGTCATCGATCCGGAGGATCACGAAGAATTCCGGAGCCGATTTGCACACTTACTGGCATTTACAAACGCTCGGCTGGTTGCGGGCGGACAAGAACGGTTCGATTCGGTGGCGAACGCTTTGGCGGAGTGCGACCCCGACTCCGAATTTGTCGCCGTGCATGACGCGGTTCGCCCCTTGACGCCGACGGCTCTCATCGATGCTGTCTTTGCTGAAGCTATCCGTCATGGGGCGGCGATGTTGGCGATTCCCGTGGCTGATACCTTAAAGCGGGTTGATCCTCAGACGATGACGGTTCAGGAGACCGTCTCGCGGAGTGGGCTATGGCAAGCACAGACACCTCAAGTCTTTCGCCGAGATTGGCTCACTTGTGCCTATGAACAACGAAGCCAACTCGGCGAGCAAATCACCGACGATGCCCAACTCGTCGAGGCATCCGGGCATCCTGTGCGAATTGTCCCCGGATCACCCTGGAACTTCAAAATCACCACGAAAGACGATTTGATCCTGGCCGAGGCGTTGCTGAAGAACCGAACATCTCGGGACAATCAGCGGCCGAAACCGTTGCGGTTCGGCGAGGAAGAGGCAATTTGGTAAAACGTCTTAACCTTGGCACAGTTCTTGCCATTTGCGTTTGTATTCCTTCAGGAACACAACTCCCTCTTCGGGTGAAAACGACTTGCTGTATTCGATGAGCGTGTAGCGATCGTAGCCGATCCCCTGGAGCCGGCGAAACAAGTCGCGGTAAGGGTATTTCCCTCGGCTGTCATTCTCCAGATCGTTGATGTGGCACGATTTGATCCACTTGGCGAGCATATTGAAGCCTGCTTCGAGGGAGCCGTCGATTAAATCAGTCGGATTCGAGTTCCAGCAGACACCGACCGCCGGGTGGCCGCAGGCATCCATGATTCGCTTCATGTTTTGCGGTAACTGTGTCCCTGGGCCGTGAACTTCGACCCAGATTTCAATGCCAAGATCCGCGGCGGTTCGGCCACACTCGATCAGTGCCTTGCCAATTTGCTCGCAGGTTTCCTCGACGCTTCTTCCTTTTGGGACGGCATTCGGTCGGACCTTGACACCTTTGCCCCCCAGATCCTTGACGAGTTGGCAAAATCGTTTGCAGTCCTCGATTTGTTTTTTCACGACGGCCGGATCGGGGGAGTGGAACTCACAGACACTGCCGCAGCCCCAGAACAGAACGCCTGCATCGGCAAACTGGTTTTTGATGGATGTTCGTTGATCGGCGTTCAAGCTGGGTTCAATCCCATGTTTGTGGCTAGTCCGTGCCTCGAAGGCAGCGATTCCCGCGTCCCGGCAGATTTTCAAGACCGTGGGGAGATCCCACTGAGCCGCTACATTGTAACTAACCAGCCCCAGGCCGAATTTTGGCGATGAGTTGCGGAGCGGTGGGGGATCAGCAGCCGTGGCGAGCCTCATTTCGGACACCCGCCAAGAAATCATCGGTGTGGCCACCGCCATCGTTAGAAAGGAACGTCGGGAACGTGGTGACATCAATTCCACCTCACACAATCCAGGATTGACCGCAAATCCTCAGGGATGGTGAACCATGCTTGTCATCTTGCCAGGATCAGCGGCTCTGACAACGAAAAATTTTTCCGAATCGAGGCAATAAATCGCTCACCACGCGCAATAACTGTGTGAAAGGCCGGTTCGGTCACGGGTTTTGGCAGCGTACCCGTGATCGGCCGGCCTTATCTTGTCTCCATTTTGTCTCCGAGTGAATTTTTCGTTTGAATTGCATTTTCTCGGTAGGATGTCAGAGAATCCCTCCGCAACATTCTTTTTCCGCAAGTTCTCGGTATCCTCGATTTTGCACGCCTTGACCGGAAATATGCTCGTCGATTCTCTGTCGCTATTGTGCCGCATTCATGATTCGATCGGGTTTACCTGCATCGAGTCTCGCAGTAGAGTGATGAGATAATCTTCGCAACAACGGGAGTATGTCCAATGAAGGACGCACTGGACTGGCTGGAAAAGCATCATGAAACGATTGTCCGTGGACTGGCCGACTTGGTTGCGATTCCCAGCATTTCCACGGATGGCGATCACCAGACGGAAATCGACCGGACGGCAACGCTTACCTGCCAGCAGATGCGGGAAGCCGGGCTGCTGAACGTTGAGTCTCTGAAGGTGGGCAACTCGTTGCCCTATGCTTACGGGGAGTGGCTGGAAGCCCCGGGAAAGCCGACCGTCTTCCTGTATGCTCACCACGATGTGCAACCGGTGACGCACATCGATCAGTGGAAATCGGATCCGTGGAAACTGACCCGTCGGGATGGGCGACTTTACGGTCGCGGGGCAGCCGACGACAAGGGAGCGATCGCGGCTTTTCTCGGCGCGATCGCCGCATATCGGAAAACGGTCAATCACTTACCTTGCAATGTCAAAATGGTGGTCGAGGGAGAGGAAGAGATCGGGTCGAAGAATCTGCTGAAATTTTTCGATGTCTATCAAGAAAAAATTCGTTCCGATGTCATCGTGGTATGCGACACGGAGAACATCGAGGTCGGTTTGCCGAGCATCACTTACTCACTGCGTGGAATTGTCGCGGTGCTGGTGGAAGTTGCATCGGCAAAAATTCCGGTACACAGCGGAATGGCGGGCGGGGCACTGCCGGATGCCGCCCTGGCATTGAATCATATTCTCGGCCGGCTCTACTGGAATCATGGACCTCTGCCGATCCCCGGGTTGTATGATCGGGTTCGCCCACTCACCGAGAAAGAGCGAGCGGCCTTCCGCAAGCTTCCCTGGGATGAAGAAAAATTCCGCCGGGAAATCGGCATGCTGCCGACCGCCCGTTTCGCCATGGAAAGCGGCTTAAGCGCTTATGAACAGACTTGGCGGCGGCCATCGCTGACAGTGATTGCCCAGGAAGCGAGCAGCATCAAGGGGGCATCGAATCAAGTCTTACCGGCTGCCTCAGCCATTCTCAGCTGCAGACTTGTTCCGGATCAAAAGCCAGACGAGGTGATCGAGCAACTGCGTGCGTTTTTGACCGCCGATCCGCCCTGGGGGGTCGAGGTCAAGGTTACGCCGCTCGGGGCTCATTGTGACTGGTGGATTACGGATCCGAACGGGCCTGCCTTCGAAGCCGCGATGGCGGCGTTGCGAGCCGGATTTGATCGGGATCCCGTCGCGGTGGGTTGCGGCGGCAGCATCGGCTTTGTCGGCCCGCTATCGGCATTGTTCTCGGGCGCACCGGCTTTGCTGCTTGGCATCGAAGACCCAGCTAGCAATGCGCATGCCCCGAATGAGAGCTTGCATGAAGGTGATTTCAAAAAGTTAATGGCATCGCTCATTCATTTATTCGACCATCTGGGGAAACTGAGCCCGGAGCGAGTCAAGTAGCCTGTCCCTAGGTAGCCGATGGCTTTCATGATGCCACGGTCAGATTTCGCTTGTTCCTGATCGATTCCTGACAAAGGACCCCACTTTATGAGTATGAGTGAAACAGAGCGTGATTTCCGCTCACAGCAGCATGAATTTACCGATGAACAAAACCGAACGATCAGTGATCTTGCGGCGTCGATGAGTGTGGTTGCGACGCTGTTGCAATTGCTCGGTCTGGTCTTCGGACTGTTTGCCGGCTTACAAGCGGCCGCTGTGCAGCAACTCGGCTACGGAATCGGTCCCCCCATCGGCCTGGGCGTGGCCGCTTTGTTGTTTCTTGCCCTCGGATTTTGGACGGGGAGTGCTGCCCGATCCTTCCGCCGAATTGTTGAAAGTCGGAACGAGGATTTATGGCATCTCATGAATGCGCTGGGCAAGCTTCACAACATGTATTCATTGTTGCGAACACTGATTCTTGGTAGCATCGTGCTGGTGGTTGTTGCCGCCGTAATCGTTGCTGTCAACCTGATTCAAGGCCGTTGAATCGCGACTGATGACGCTGGAACCTGATTCATGGCATGATCGGCTTGTCGAGTTCTTGCATGTCGGGGAATTGCTTCGACCCGCAGTCTGCCCGGTATCAGTGTGACGGTCACCTCGCAAATCCGATCCTCCGGAACACACAGCAATTCGCCATCGGCGTGAACGCACAGGGGTGAATCGGACAGCACCCGGGCAGTGCGGCATTGACCGGTGTGAATTCGTGGATGATTCTTGGGAATCGTGCCGGTGATTAACGCCGGCACAAAGCGGAGTAATTCCCAGCGTGTCAGGGTCGTGGCATGGAGATAATCGAACCAGCCATCGGACAATTCCGCACGCGGTGTGACCTGAAATCCCCCTTCGCGGATGCCGAGATTGACCGACAGAGCCAGACTCGGTGAGCGGATCCGCCGATTGTCGAGAATCATCTCCCAGTTCGGGTGCGCGAAGTGACGAATCATGGCTTGGAACAGGGCGAGCGAATACAAAGGCAAACCGCGTAGACCCAGGATTTTTCGAGATTCGATGGTGACCATGCCGTTGAAGCCGATGCCGAGGCCGTTGACAAAAAAACGTTCGCGATTGCCTGCTCGAGCAATACCGACATCGACGGTGATGATCTCGGTCGTCGGTTTCTGGCCGCGGCGGATGGCTTCGGCATCAATTCCGAGAGCGGCGGCATAGTCATTCATCGACCCGATCGGCAGAACGCCAAGAACGATGTCGGACTGCCCCGAATCGAGTAGCCCGTTCGCGACTTCGTGAACGGTGCCGTCGCCACCGGCCGCAATCACACGGTGGTATCCGCTGTGCGCGGCCTGCTTCGCCAATGTTTCTGCCTGCTGTGGCTGCGTCGTGGTCCAGAGATCGGCCGTGATGCCGAGGGACCGGCGAGCCGCCGAGATGAAGTGTCGAGCTTGCCCTCGACCTGCAGCGGGGTTGTAAATGATACAGCTTTTCAGCATATCCCCTTGGCGGTGTCGCGGTGGTTGAATTGAGGCTGAACCCGAGATTACTGTCCTAGCGATCGCATGGGGAACAGCCAGGGTCGGTCGCCATAAAAGAATTTGTCAAGGCCGAGGTGCAAATGATTCCGGAGTGGTTGCAGCACGACGTTTGTCGAGGCACAACGAGCAAGAAAAAAGCCGGGGCAGGGAAGGATGGGGGTACCCTGAGCCGCACCCTCCAGCACTTATGGCTGCTCCTTCCGGCCTGACCAGGTTCACACCTTCAGGTCGGTCAGGCCCCCACCCTTCCGTGCCCCGGGCCGTGGGAATGATTTTCTGAAAGTGCCACTGACGAAATCACTACGATTTCTTTGTCTGACCACGGGCAAAGATGCTGGCGACAAAGTTCAAGACATCGGTAGCACTCGATTCATTATAGCCGTAATTGCGAATCAGGCGACTCTTGACCACGTCGATTTTTTCCTGCGTCGCCCGATCGACCACATTGGAGACCAAGCTGGTCAGTTTGATCGTGTCTTTTTGATCCTCGAAGAGTTTGAGTTCGAGGGCTTTTTGGAGTCGTTCATTGGTTTTGTAGTCGAATTTCTTGCCATCGACCGCCAGGGCACCGATGTAATTCATGATTTCGCGTCGGAAATCGTCTTTGCGGCCTTCGGGGATATCGATTTTTTCCTCGACGGAGCGCATGAGCCGCTCATCGGGTTCTTCGTAAGCTCCGGTGAAGCGGTTGCGGACTTTTTCTCGCTGGGTGTATGCCTTGACGTTGTCGATGTAATTGGCACAGAGCCGAGTGAGGGCTTCCTCATCGGCGGCGATGGCTCGTTGAACCTCGTTTTTGACAATGTCCTCGTATTCTTCTCGGACAGTGGTCAGCAGTTCTTTGAAGTAGCGATGTTGTTCTTCATCTTTAATGAGGGCATGATGGCGGAGCCCCTCTTCGAGCTCCTTCATCACCATGAAGGGATTGATGTTATCCTCGTCGGGGTGTGCCACCAGAGCGTTGCTGATTTTGTCTTGGATGTAGCGGGGGCTGATGCCAGACATTCCTTCATTCGGGGTTTCCCGTTTGAGTTCGATCACATTATCTTCGGTGAAGCCCGGCATGGTTTTGCCATTGTATAGCTTCATTTTTTGCAGCAGCGTTAAGCTGGCATGTTTTGGTGGGGCAAGTCTCGTGAGCACCGCCCACATGGCCGCGACTTCCACGGTGTGGGGGGCGATATGCTTGCCTTTCACTTTTTCGGGATTGAAGTCTTTTTCATAGATGCGGACTTCGTCACTTAAGCGCGTGACATAAGGAATATCAATTTTTACGGTACGGTCACGCAACGCTTCCATGAATTCATTGTTCTGCAAACGCCGATATTCCGGCTCATTGGTGTGGCCGAGAATGACTTCATCGATATCCGTCTGGGCGAATTTCTTCGGTTTGATTTTGTGTTCTTGGGACGCGCCGAGCAAGTCGTAGAGGAATGCCACATCAAGTTTCAGAACCTCGATGAACTCGATGATGCCGCGGTTGGCGATGTTCAATTCGCCGTCAAAGTTAAAGGCACGTGGGTCGGAGTCGCTGCCATATTCAGCAATTTTGCGATAATTGATATCGCCGGTCAGTTCCGTGCTGTCCTGATTTTTTTCGTCTTTCGGCTGGAAGGTGCCGATACCGACCCGGTCTTTCTCCGAAAGAATCAGGCGATAAACTTTGACCTCATTTTCCAGCATTTTCAGCCAGTCGCCTTCATACTTTTGTAAGCGTTGGCTATATTCGTAGCGACTGAACGGACAAAGATCGCCTTTGATTTTGATGCCGTAGGAATTTTTTCCGGTGCAATGCTCGTTGAGCATGGCCAGGACTTGCGGGCGATGCTCTTCGGGAATCAACTGCAGCGGTTCGCCGTGCATTGGATCTTTTGTCCAGGTGCCGTCGGGGTTTTTCCAAGCAAAGCTGAAGAGCATGCCCTCATCCGTGCGGCTATATTCTTCAATTCCACGTTTCAGCAACCGAGCAATCGTGGATTTGGCGGAGCCGACGGGACCGTGCAGCAAAATGACTCGGCGTTCCGTGCCGTAGCCGAGAGCCGCCGATTTGAAGGTATTGACCAGTTGCATCAGGGGTCGGTCAAGGCCGTAGATGCCATCGCCGTGACGGGCCGCGAAATCGGTGAAGAATTTGTACCGGATCAGTTTTTCCTTATTCTCGTAAACTTCTTCGGTGCCGTGCGACAAAATCATGTCGTACAGCCGCTGATAAGCAGTGCGGGTCACACCGGGATGTTCCAGAATCAGATCGAGATACTGCTGGAAACTTCCTTCCCAGTGTAACTTTTGGTAGATCTGGAGATTGAGATTATTGCGTAAGGTTGTCAAAATCGCCTGGGCCGTGGCCATGCGTGCGTCTCCTGTGTCCTGCCTGGAACCGCAAATGCTGAATGACCTGCCGATGGATGCTGGAACTTGCTGGCTCGGTTTTTGCTATCGTGTCCGCGCCGATTCGGGCAAGCATTTGAATCATGCGTCCTTCCCGGGAGGAATCGACTCAAGACCAGACTCTCGGGTCGCCGCTATCGCCGCGAACCGAGTCGCCCAGCTAGCATCGGAATCATTGATCATTATGCAATCACAATCATCGAGCACAACGTGAAGAAAGGGAACTAGTCCATTCTATGCACGGCAAAGAACAAGTTCCACTCCGACGGGGAAGCTTTTCAAACAGCGAGCGGCACACACCAAGCAGGATAGTGCAGCGGATCGTTTACTTCGGAACAGCGATCAAATCCATCGTGATCGATCGGTTCGGCCAGCCGATTCCAGAAACCTGAGCTTTCGATGCTGCGGGTGGCCGCTTCGGGTCATAATACAGGGGGCGGAGTTCATTCAATTTTTGACTGGAATCTTCGGCACTGACATAATATGTGGCTTTCACGAGATGACGAAAGTCAGAGCGGTGGCTGGATAAAGCCGTGCGGAGCTGAGCAAAAATGTCGCGAACCTGTTCTTCGCCATTGCCCGGCTGGCGAGAGACCAAGCCCGGGAGATACAACAGGGTCGGTGTCTGGATGCGAGCTACCCGACAATAAATTGTCGGGGTAGTCATCCCCGGCGGGGTGAGAAACTCCAGTGCCGGTGCCTTGGTTTTGCCCGGCGGGCAAGCCGTGATCATTTCAATTTCAATCGGTAATGATGATTTCCATTCCACAAAGACTAGGGGCACCCGGCTCGGGCCGAATGCCTTGTCGAATTCACGGGAGACGGTCACAGCGGCACTCATCGGCGTCAAAAAGCATTTTGCCTGGACGACATCGCTGGGTCGGGCCCCGAGAAAATCCAGCGTCCGTTTTAGACTCGCGATCGTGTTTGCCGCTGCCTCCTCGGGGGTTTTCCCTGGTTCTGCTTGTCCAGAGATGTAGGCATGGGGGCCGTACGGAAGGATGGCTCCCAAGAGCTTTTTCTCACGATTGAGAATCGGCTGGACCTGAAAATCCGACTTCGCCACCGCTGCCACGGCATCGATCGCCACCGCAGAACCTGCTCGGGGCAACCGACTGATCACGCGGCTCAGCACCGGTCGACGCTCGATGGGATAACGAGACTCGATAGTAGCAACCGCAGCGTCCATTGCTTCTTGGGTCGTCGCCACAAGATGCAATTTGAGCAATTTGTTGACATCACTGCCCGATTCAGCGAGGAGCCCCTCCAGTTGCTGCAAAATGTCTTGTGTTTGCCTCTGAACTTCGGTCCGGGCCGGTGGTTGTGGTGGTGATTGTGGGATCGTGGTTGCCGAGAGTTGGACTGTGTGGAGCAAGGCTTGCTGAGTCACCGTGACCACCGGAATCGTTTCGGCCGTCCCGGGGTCGTAGCGAACTCCTGGGGTCTGAGACAGAACAGTCGGTAGCCCCGTCAGTTGCATCATAGTGATGGCCACTGCGGCAATAGCCCAAAATTGCCAACGCATCTTCACTCACCTCGGGGAAGCCATTTGCACACCCATCTCGGGGAGAGATGAGTGATGGGAAAACCTACCTCAACATAAGTCGCAAGAGGCAGTCTGGCTATTCCGCGGTTGGCAGCGAGACTTGGCCTCGAATTGGCATCGACCCTGCTGTAGATGCAGATGACTTCGATTGAACCGGGCGAAGCGACTCAAAAGTGAGAGAATCTGCAGAAATGATTCCTAAGGTTAAGAATCGAAGAGGGATGACCGAGACGCCTTGCCGATCGTCGCCCGTGTCGTATCACCTAGAGTTGTTCACGGAAATTTGTTTGCGGTTGAAATGATGTCGGTAAGTTTGTGAATGGCGATTGACATTAAGACAGTGATTCGAGGGAAGCATGGACAGTTCCGGCCCTGTGATCTATCGCGAACAAACGCCGTTAACCCGGACAACAAGTCGTGGGCTAGCGACGGCGTCATTGACACTGGGCTTGTGGGGAACCTTTGTTTTTTGGTGGTATCCGCTCGGCCTGTGTTTTGCCTCGGTAGGGTTCGTTCTTGGCGTGATCTCATTGCTGCGCGGGGTTCGAGTGTCCGGGCAGCCGGGCGATCACCTGGCTTACGCGGGGGTGATTGTCTGTTCGATTGGTATCACCGCCAGTATTCTCGTCTACCGCGGCGTGCAACTGCTTTATGAAAACCCCTATTGGTTCAACATGCCTTGATGTTTTGATTCCGAAACCGTTTCCAGATGAGTCAATTTTGTAGCAATGCCGATTATTCGAGGAGGCAGTAATGCCCCAATTATTTCCGAAAAGCATGAATGTGGTCGCCCGGGTCGTCGTTCTGGGAATTCCCCTGGTGATGGCTGGGACGGGCGTGAGCTTGGCGGCTTTTTATCGCTCGGATTACACCACCGGGGCTCGTGAGGTTGTGGAGCAGCCGATTCCCTTCAGCCATAAGCACCATGTGGCTCAGCTTGGAATTGGCTGCCAGTATTGTCATACATCGGTTGATCAATCGGCTAACGCCGGCTTTCCACCGACGCGGACCTGCGTGAACTGTCACCAGCAAATGTGGAGTGCCGCCGAGCTTCTCAAGCCTGTTCGAGACAGTTTTAAAAATAATCAGCCGATTGTCTGGAACAAAGTGAACAATGTTCCTCACTACGTCTATTTCAATCATTCCATCCATGTGAAGAAGGGTGTCGGCTGCTACTCTTGCCACGGCCGGATCGACGAGATGAATCTGGTGTATCAGTCGAAAACCTTGTTGATGGAGTGGTGCCTCGACTGTCATCGTCAGCCGGAGAATCATCTGCGGCCATTAAATCAAGTTTACAACATCGCCTGGAAAGCTTCCGATGAAATTGATCCTGAAACAGGCATGCCGTATTCCCAGTCAGCGCTCGGCGCGAAATTGAAGCACGATTACATGGTGCGAGAATCCAGCATTACGACGAATTGTTCGTTCTGTCACCGGTAATAATCATGACGTCCCCGGCTTCATGGCTGCCGGGGTCTGAATCACCGCTTCCTCGACAGGATTTGTCCCGATGCCGCTTGAATTGAATTCTGAAGCTGATTTACCGGAACAATGGCAGTCGTTGGAACAGTGGCTCCAGTCGCCCAACTTCCACGATTTCATTCGCAATGAGTTTCCGGACGATGCCGCGGAATGGCTTGATCCGGTCACACGTCGCCGCTTTCTGCAATTGATGGGGGCATCGATCGCCCTGGCTGGTGCTGCCGGCTGTAACCCCTCGCTGAAGCCGGCGTCAGCACGGCAAGCCGTGCCCTATGTGGAGCAACCGGCCGAAATTTTGCCCGGCGTCCCACTGTATTTCGCCACGGCCATGCCCCTCGCGGGTGGTGTGGCCACCGGATTACTTGTCAAACAAGTCGAAGGCCGGCCGCTGAAAATCGAGGGGAATCCCCACCACCCCGGAAGTCTCGGTGGCACCGACCTCTACGCTCAAGCCTCAATTCTCGGGATGTATGACCCCGACCGGTCCAAAGTGGTCACGGAAGCGGGGGCAGCAATCAGTTACGAACAGCTACAAAGTAAACTTCGCTCCGCTCTCGAATCCCAAGTGCCAAAACGCGGGGCGGGATTGCGAATCCTGACGGGAGCGACGACCTCACCCACCCTCATTCATCAAATTCAGACGATCCTGGAACGTTTGCCCGAAGCCAAGTGGCTCCAGTGGGAGGCCATCAGCCGCGCTAACCTCCATGCTGCCACCCTCGCAGCGTTCGGCAAAATTGTCGAGCCGGTCTATCAGTTCGATCAGGCCGATGTCGTACTCAGTCTCGGCAGCGATTTCCTCGCCGCAACCGGACCCGGCGGGGTTCGGTATGCCCGCGATTTCACGGTCCGGCGAAAAGTCCGGCTCAGTGAAAAAGCACGCGAGCATCACGATGGCGTTGCCCTTGACGAGATGAATCGACTGTATGTCGTCGAATCGATGGTCAGCTGCACCGGTGCGGTTGCCGACCACCGCTTGCCACTCAAGCCGAGCGAAATCGAGGCATTCGCTCGTGCCCTGGCCAACGCACTGAAGATCCCCGGTATTGCCCCGGGTTCACCGCTGCCAGAACTTGCCCAGCAGTGGCTTGCCCCGCTTGCCGAAGATCTACGAGCCCATTCTGGCAAAGTTCTCGTGATCGCTGGCGAACATCTTCCACCCGCCGTGCAACAAATCGCTTTTGTCATCAATCAGAATCTCGGTGCGGTCGGTAAGACTATCCGTTACATCGAGCCATTGACGGTTCAGGGCGGAGATTCTCCCCAAGCCCTGAAAACACTTTATGACGAGATCCAGGCAAAGGCGATCGACATTCTCCTCTGTCTCGAAGTCAACCCGGTTTATGATGCTCCTCAAGAACTCAATTTCGCCCAGGCCCTGGAAAAGGTGCCAACCCGGGTGCATCTTGGCCTGTATGTCGATGAAACCGCGATCCACTGCAACTGGCATGTCAATGCGACGCACTACCTCGAAACCTGGGGCGATTGTCGCGCCTACGATGGCACAGTTGCGATCCAGCAACCGCTCATCGCTCCGCTCACGGGTGGCCATTCTTCGCTGGAACTGATCAGTTACGTTGCCAAATCCGTGGAAGAGCTTGTCGGCACGATTCCCGGAGCCAAGCCGGTCTTCAGCGGTGATCCGCTTGAAGTTCTCCGAGGATACTGGCGAAGTCAGTTTCATTCCCACGGTGGCAGTGGCGACTTCGATCTCTGGTGGCAACAGGTTGTCCGGGCCGGGGTTATTCCTGGAACACAACGCGCCACCTTGTCCGAGTTGCCCGCAGCATCCACGACCGGCCTCGATCAAGCCAGCGTCCTAGCCAAGCCTAGCCTCGAACTGCAGTTCCTCCCCGACCCGACCCTCTTCGACGGCCGCTTTGCCAATAACGGCTGGCTCCAGGAATTGCCGAAGCCGATCACGAAATTGACCTGGGATAACGCTGCGATCATCAGCCCGGCTACCGCCGAGAAATACGGAATCACCAACAGCTTCCCGCTGACCGGCGGCGAGCATGGCCGTACCAAAGCAGACATGGTGCAATTAACAGTCGGGGATCGCTCGCTGAACGTCGCCGCGTTTATCCTGCCCGGTCATGCCGACGACAGCATTACCCTGTATCTTGGTCACGGTCGCACCCGTGCCGGCCAAACCGGGACAGACACCGGCTTTTATGGTTACAAACTCCGCACATTGAGTGATTTTTGGCAAGCCCGCGACGTTGAAATCAAAAAACTCAACGAAACTTACTCACTGGCCTGCACGCAAGGCCAGTATGCGATGGAAAGTCGCCGACCCGCTCGCTCTGCTACCATCGCGCAATTCAAAAAGGATCGCGAATTTGCACAAATTCCCCCAGCCTCGGCCGGCGAATACAAGGAAATTCGGCAACTGACGCCGGGCACCATCGAAGACTTCGATCGGCTGGGGCTCGAACACCCCTCGGCTCACGATCACGGCCTGATGTCCAATGACCATCATCATCATGGTGATCACCATTCGACCGAGGCCCAAAAGGATGACCATCAGGAGCATGGTCACGGTCCCCATGATTCTCGTTTAATCCCCTTAAGCCTGTACCCGAAATATCCTCAACAGGTGAATGGTCAACAGGCAGTTGTCAGTTACCGTCGCTGGGGGATGGCGATCGACCTTGGCGCTTGCACCGCTTGCTCGGCATGTGTTGTTGCCTGCCAAGCCGAAAACAACATTCCTGTTGTCGGCAAAACCGAGGTGACTCGTGGTCGGGCGATGCACTGGATTCGGATCGATCGGTATTTCTCGATCCCGGGCACGGAAACGATGTCGGATGAACTCGGCGCCAGGGACATCGTCGCTGCCAAGCGACAAGCCGCCGCCAAACAATCCGCGCGAATCAAAACGAACGTGCAGCCAGTGATGTGCGCTCACTGCGAAAAAGCACCGTGCGAAGTGGTCTGCCCAGTCGCAGCGACCGTCCACTCAGCCGACGGGCTGAATGATATGATCTACAATCGTTGCGTGGGAACTCGCTACTGCTCAAACAACTGCCCGTATAAAGTTCGACGCTTCAACTTCTTGCAATACGCCGATTACACCACGGAAAGCTTGAAATTGCTCAATAACCCTGAAGTTTCCGTCCGACAGCGCGGTGTCATGGAAAAATGCACCTACTGCGTGCAGCGAATCCGCAACGCGGAAATTGAAGCCGAGCGGGAATGGCAAACCCGGCCCAAGGATCCGCGCACCGGTCGTCCGATCATCAAAGACGGCGAGGTTATTACCGCCTGCCAGGCCGCCTGCCCGACCGGCGCGATCATGTTCGGAGATATCAACGATGACACCAGTGCGGTTCTTCGCTGGAAAGCGGAACCCCACAATTACGGTCTGCTCGCCGAATTGAACACGATGCCGAGGACCAGTTATCTGGCGGCAATCCGCAATCCGAATCCGAAACTGGATGCTTTTGCTTCGTAACCCAGGGAATTCCTGCTGCGAATGCATCTGCGAGCTGTGATGAAATTGAGGCACTGTGTGCGGCTGCGACAACGGGAAGGTTGCAACGAGTTGACTTGGAATGACGCGAATTGTTCGTCCAGAGGATGTCACGCATGGCGACCGTTACGGAAACTACCTCCGAATCTCCGTCACATGTCGGCCCTTACCCACCACATCCGGAAGGGTTGCTTGCTGGCCCGCATAACCTGACATCGCTTGGCGACAAAATCGCTAATGTCGTGATTGGCGAGCAACCGCCACCGAATGCCTGGTGGGCATTTTTCCTGCTGGGGATGACGCTGCTTGGGGGTCTGGGTGTCGCTGTCGCTTATTTGTTTTACGCCGGAGTCGGCATCTGGGGAATCAATGTGCCGGTCGCCTGGGGGTTCGCCATCGTCAATTTCGTCTGGTGGATCGGCATCGGTCATGCCGGAACGCTGATTTCAGCCATTTTGCTGTTGTTGCACCAGAAATGGCGGACCAGCATCAACCGTTTCGCGGAAGCGATGACGATCTTTGCCGTCAGTTGTGCCGGGCTATTTCCACTGATTCACATGGGGCGGCCCTGGCTGTTTTACTGGCTGTATCCCGTGCCGGTCAATTTCGCGATGTGGCCACAGTTCCGCTCCCCGCTGACCTGGGATGTCTTCGCCGTCACCACCTACTTCAGCGTTTCGCTGATGTTCTGGTACGTCGGCCTGGTACCGGATTGTGCTGTCCTCCGCGACAAAGCAAAAAACATGTGGCAGAAGGTAATTTACGGCATCTTGGCCCTGGGATGGCGTGGCTCGGCGTTGCACTGGCGACGCTACGAAAAGCTGTACCTGCTCCTCGCCGGCTTGGGGACTCCCCTCGTCTTTTCAGTCCACACGGTCGTGTCCTTCGACTTCGCTGTCTCCATTGTTCCCCTTTGGCATGCGACCATCTTCCCGCCGTTTTTCGTCTCCGGGGCGATTTTCAGCGGTTTCGCCATGGTCATCTGGCTCGCCGTTCCGCTGCGGCAATTTTACGGCATGGGTGACCTGATCACCGATAAGCACATGGAACTTTGCGGCAAGGTAATGCTTGGCACCGGTTTGATGGTCAGTTACGGTTACTTCTGTGAACTGTGGATGGCCTTTTACAGTCATTCCATTTATGAATGGGATACCACCTTACAACGCGTTTGGCTCGGCCCGTACTGGTGGTCGTACTGGGCGTTGATCACGACAAATACCATCATTCCGCAACTGCTCTGGATCCGTAAACTCCGAACGAATGAGTGGGCGCTTTTTGCGATTGCCGGTTCCGTCCACATCGGCATGTGGTTCGAGCGGTATGTGATCGTCGTCACCCTCAGCCGCGATCATTTGCCAAGTAGCTGGGGCCGCTACGCCCCCACGGAGTGGGATTGGCTGACCCTCGCCGGTTCCCTCGGCTTGTTCATCACTCTGTTTACCTTGTTCATTCGCTTTTTACCGATGATTTCCATCACGGAAATGCGGGAGTTTCTCCCGCACGGCCAAGGCGGCCGCGATGGCCACGCTGTCATGGAGAACGCCAAGTGACCGCACCCGCACACGATCCTTATGCGCCATCAACACCGGCTGTTTACGGGTTGATGGCCGAATACGAGACGGCGGATGCCTTGATCTCCGCCACCCGTCAGGCTCGCCAAGCCGGTTACTCCCACATGGACGGCTATTCGCCGTACCCAATTGGTGAAGTGGCCGACGAACTCGGATTCCCCCGCTCGGAAATCGGGGCTATCATGTTTGTCGGCGGCCTCTGCGGGGCAACCTTCGGGTTCCTCGTCCAATATTACCTCAACGGTATCGATTATCCCCTGAACATCGGCGGCAAGCCGTACTTCTCCTGGCCGATGTTCGCAGTCATCACCTGGGAATTACTGGTGTTGACTGCTTCGGTCAGTGGCGTGCTTGGCTTGTTTGCCCTCAGCGGCCTGCCACAATTCTATCATCCCGTGTTTAACGTTCCTCAGTTTGAGCGGGCGTCGCAGGATCGTTTCTTTCTGGTGATTGAAGCGACCGATCCTCAATTTGACCTGACGCAAACTCGAACCTTTTTGGCCACGACCAGCCCGCTCAGCATCGAGGAGGTGCCGGAATGAGTACTGCCCCAGATTCCACGATGCAACCTGCGTTCCGCCGTAGCACGTTTCTGGCTCTCTATTGCGGCAGCGTGCTGATCGTCAGTGGCTGTCAGCAAAAGATGGCCGAACAGCCGGCGTTGCGGCCGTATGCCAAATCCGCCCTTTTTAAGCATCAGCAGTCGGCTCGCCCGCTCGAAGTTGGCGTCGTTCACCGGAATCAACGACTTGAAGACGATCCATTAGCGAACTGGCTGACCCCAGCCGGCCGAGCCACGAGCAAAATTAGCCCGGATTGGGCCGATTCCTTCAAAAAAGAATCGATCGTTCCCCCCGCGGGAGCACCGCTGAAACCAGAGCACTTTGTCTCCGAATTCCCGTTCCGCATCAGCCAGCGTGACCTGCAGCGTGGTCAATACCTGTACAATACCAACTGCGCCCTCTGCCATGGTGCTGCTGGCTATGGCGACGGTAAAATCCCTGAACGGGGCTATCTCCGTCCGCCATCATACCATGTCGATCCGACTGGTCAGCAGAATGACTGGTCGACACTCGGTCAGCCATCGGAAGTCAAACCCGGTGACCCTCTTTCGGGTGGGTTGCCGATGGGATATTCCCGCGGTTTCTACCGGTGGGGGCAAAAAATTGCCCTCAAAGATGTGCCCGTCGGCTACATCTTCCAAGTCATCAGCCTGGGTTATGGCGGCATGGGCAGCCACGACGTGCAAATTCCCGATCTCGCCGATCGTTGGCGTGTTGTGGCCTACGTGCGAACGTTGCAACTCAGTCAGTCCTTTGATACGAACTTGCTGCCGGCCGAAGAACAGGCAAAAGTTCGGGCAGCAGGCAACGCTTCAGCCGCGGATGGGGAGGCTAGCAAGTGAGTGAGCCGATGACCAGCCATGACCATGACGACCGCGTGTCCATCCCGGATATCACGGTGGATTTTCGCCCCGTTCGCACCGCCGCGATCATGGCATTACTCATTGGCGGCATTGCCTATGCCGTGTTGAGTGCGATGAATCTCGGTATCAGCGATAGCGGCGTTCGGGATATTTTCGCGGCCTACCAAGTCGGTTTTGTTTTCTGGGCCAGCTTGCCTTTCGGCGCCATCGGCCTCATGTCCTTGGCCTACCTCACCTCGGCAAGCTGGGGGGTCATCCTCCGCCGCTGCTTCCAAGCCGCAACCCGGACCATGCCCGTCCTCGCGATTCTGTTTCTGCCAATCGCGGCCAGTGTGGTCATTTCCCACAATGGCACCACCATGGCCGACAATATCTCCCCGTTCTGGTGGGCCGACGGCAGCCTCCACGGTGAGCCGGCCAGCATCAATCCTGAAGGCGGAATGCAAGAATCCTCGGCCTTGGCCGGAACTGCCCGCGAAGGTGTTCGCCCCGAAGCCATCGAGGAACTTCACCACAAAATGGCGGACTACCTGAATCCGACCTTCTTTATCGTCCGGGCTGTGATCTACTTCGTGGTACTCGGCATCATCGCCTACGGCTACAATGCCTGGGGGCGTCGCTTCGAGGATCATGATGACCCCGCCGATCGGGCCAAGCTCCGTGGCCTCGCCGGCCCTGCATTACTGATCTGGGCTCTGCTGATGACCTTTGCGGCTACCGATTGGGCCATGTCGGTGGAACCGACATGGGCTTCAAGCATGTTCCCCGTGGTCTTCGGCATGAATCAATTCACAACCGCCTTTGCCCTAGGCGTTCTCACCGTCTACCGTCTGACTTCTGACAGCCCGAATGTCACTGGGATCTTGAAGGATAAGTTTCGAATCGATATGGGCAGCCTGCTCTTTGGCTTCACTATGGTCTGGGCATATGCCACTTTCTGCCAGTATATGCTGGTCTGGGCCGGGAATCTGCCCGAGGAAATTGCTTACTTCCGCAAACGTGGCGATCACGGTTGGCAATATCTCGCCTTCTTCCTGATGGCCTTTCACTGGCTGATCCCCTTCATCATCTTCCTCTTTCGGGAAGTGAAGCTGAACCGCAAGGTGATGCAAGGTCTGGCAATATTCCTTTTGATTGTCAATGCCTCGGATGTGATTTGGTGGATTCTGCCGGCGTATCCCCGACCCGAAGGCGGCCTGCATGTGCCGATGGCATACGCGGCTGTGCTGTTTCTCGGCGGCCTCTGGGGACTCGCATTCGCTTACCAACTTGCAAAACGACCAATATTCCCCGCGAATTCGGAAACACAGTTCCTTGTGAACTGGGGGCACCACCACTGATATGCTGTGGAGCTTAAAACCTTAGGTGATGAATAAAGTCAGACTGATTCTTAAATTATTCAGCGAGTGATCTCTATGGTTTCATCGACCCAAGATAGTCACGATCATGGCCCACCTGGTGCTGACCTCGGTGCCATTCAACAAGGCCATGAAAACGACCGTTTCGGTATTCGACCGATTTTACGCGTGCCGTTGCTGGTTGTTCTCGCACTTATATTCACTTACGTGTTGGTCACGACACTGATTGGCTTCGCGTATAATCCTGATCGGGTGACTCAGGATAACAATGTGCAACTCGCGAACCGTAATCGAGAACCGACGAATCAGCGTTTTTCCCAAATTAGTTCAACCGATGTCAATGCCCGGATAAAACAGCCTCGGCTTGAATATTTGAAAGAGATGCAGCAAGATTCTGAGAATCGGCTTACTGAACCGGCTTACGTTCGGTCCAAAGTTCCGACGACTCTTGGTAATTCCCCCGAGTATCGGCCGGAAAGCTTACTGCCTGAAAACTTTGTTGATCCGATGACTGGACGTAAAATTCTGATGGAGTATCGAGTGATCGGCAACCCCGCAGATCATCGTGCTCAGATACCAATTTCGGTTGCCATGAACCTCGCTGTCGAGAAAAGGCTGTTGCCTATTCGCCCGAATCCCGTGATTGTTCCTGAGACTTCCTGGGAACGTCCGAAATTCTCAAACGCTGGCCGTGGTGGTGTCGCCGCCCCGCCCGAGGCTTTGACGGCCGCCGCCAAACCCTTAGTTCCGGAAAAGCCCGAAGCTGTCCCAACCCCGACCACCAAAGGCGGCACGCCGACTCAGGAACAAAATCCTGGGTCGAACTCGCCGTCGACGCCGAAACCACCGATGAACAAAGGCGATTCGCCCGGCTCCGTTCCGCCGAACAATCAATGAGTTGGGCATCGCCGGATTGTGAGGCTACCGATGAGGAGTGAATGGCTATATACTGTGAGTTTGTTGTCAGCCTCCCTGCAAGCCGGCACCGCCTTCAGCCAAAGTTATGGACAAGCTCCATTGCCAGGACCGGCAGGCCCACCTAGCCCAGAGAATGTGTCCTATACACAACGATTAGGAGTTGTACTTCCTGAGAGGATTCAATTATACGATCATGACGGCAACTTGGTCCGGCTTATAGACTTACTGATGGGTAAGCCGGCCCTTTTGATCTTCCATTACAATCGTTGTCCGAAACTCTGCAATGAGGTCATTCAAGGTGTTCTTAGCGGATTGAATGAGGCTCGACGGTCCGATCCAAGTTTTGTCGCCGGTGGGCCATTTCAAGTCATTTTCATCAGTATTGATCCTCGCGATCCGCCGACTTCCGCTCGAAAGAATCGCTTGCTGTTCCACAAACTGTACGATGGTCGACCTGATGAACAGCCGGGAATTTGGTTTCTTACCGCAAATCACGGCCAAGGCAGCGATCTATCCGAGGCTGACCGGGTGATTCATGAAATCACTTCAACTGTTGGCTTTCGCTACACATTGCGGTTTCGACAACAGGATTACTTTTATGATCCGGATTCCGGACAGTGGCTTACTCGTGATGGCCAGCCGTTGCCAGATCAGCCACGGAATTATGATTACCAGCATTCCAGTGGCATCCTTGTCGTGACTCCTGAAGGGAAGGTCGCGAAATACCTTCTCGGTCTCATTTACTCAGCGCGCGATCTACGGCTGTCGCTCATTGAGGCATCACAAGGGACGATTAGTCAGACGTTGTCGGATCAGATTGCTCAGTATTGTTATGTGTACGATTCGGTGGCAGGTCATTATCGACTCGCCATGAGGCTTCTCGCCGTGGTATTTACACCATTCATGCTGTTTGTTGGGTATATGGCATTTAGAACCTTCCAGAACGCCCGACGCGAATCGGCACCATTGCATGAAACACATATAACATCGACGGCAGAGCTTGGTGATTCTCGGATCAATCGCATATAATTAAGGATGGTGCTCCATGTTTAATGATTTTCAGTTACCGTTGACTCCACCACGAGCTTCCAGTTTTGCATACGAATATGATTTACTGTTCTGGTATATCAGCCTAGTCGTTCTGCTTGGCGGTGGACTGACGATCGCCACGATGATCTACTTCTGCTTTCGTTACGCCGCGAAATCAGAACCTGCCCAGACACCTCGTTTGCTCGGCTCGACTTCGATTGAAGTCACCTGGACCCTTATTCCCTTTTTATTCTTCGCCTCGTTTTTTGTCTGGGGTGTGCGAATCTACTCAAATAAAATTTCAGCACCGATTGATGTTCCGGAATATTATGTTGTTGGCAAACAATGGATGTGGAAAATTCAGCACCCGACTGGTCAGCGTGAAATTAACGAATTGCACTTACCGCTGAATCGCACGGTACGAATCACGGGAACCTCCGAAGATGTGATTCACGATTTTGCAATTCCAGCATTTCGCAGCAAATTTGATGTAGTTCCCGGTCGTTATGTCACCACATGGTATCATCCAACTAAGGTGGGTAAATATCATATCTTCTGTGATCAATACTGTGGGATGGGTCATTCCCAGATGGTTGGAACCGTCATCGTCATGAATCCCAGCGATTACGATGCTTGGCTTCAAGGGTTACACGTTTCCGAGGAAGGGAAAAATCCAGTTGATGGTTCAGCTTCTTGGGAAGGGAAAAAATTGTTTCTGAAGCTGCAATGTAACGCCTGCCATAATGCCGATGGCGTCGGCCGTGCCCCGCAATTAGCCGGGATCTACATGCAGCGTCGACCACTCCAAGGCGGACGCGACGTTCTCGCGGATGATGCATATCTCCGTGAATCCATTCGCGACCCGATGGCTAAAATTGTTGACGGTTGGAAACCGATCATGCCAGCGTATCCACGCTCGCAAGTCAGTGAGGAAGAACTGTTGAATCTCGTTGCGTATATACGCTCGCTTAGAAACGCTAACGATTTGCCGAAACGTTACGATCGCTATCCCGCTCCTGTCGGAGCCCCTGGAGCACCGACCGATGAAGGAGGATTGACCCGTGAATAAGACAATTCCGGAACTGGATTACACGCCGCAAATGGTTCCCTATCCGGAACCGACACCCGCCGAAGACAAGAATCGCGTTCATTACCTGAACGTGTCCGATACAGTCTGGTCGTGGCTGTTTACTCTCGATCACAAGCGTATCGGTATTCTTTATCTTGTTTCGGTAAGTATCTTCTTCGTCTTCGGTGGTATCGCTGCAGCCCTTGTTCGAACCAATCTGCTCACGCCCACCGGAGCAATTCTGGAATTGGATCAATACAATAAAGCATTTACCGCCCACGGCACCATCATGCTCTTTTTATTCCTGATCCCGGTCATTCCCGGCGTATTAGGAAACTTTTTTGTGCCGATGATGATCGGTGCCAAAGATATGGCATTCCCGAAGCTCAATTTGCTGAGTTGGTATGTTTATATGGCGGGTGCTATGTTTTTCGTTTGGCAACTCTTTGTCGGCGGGCTCGATACCGGCTGGACATTGTATCCACCCTACACCTCCCAATATAGCCATACAAACGTTCTGTATGCCGGTCTCGGTATATTTATTACTGGCTTTTCGTCAATTCTTACTGCTGTCAATATCATTGCCACAGTTCATAAGATGAGGTGTCCGGGGATGACCTGGAGCCGGCTCCCTTTGTTTGTCTGGGCGATGTATGCGACAAGTTTGATCCAACTTCTCGGAACACCCGTTCTCGCCGTCACCGTGCTGATGCTCGCTACCGAGCGACTGTTCGGTATCGGCATTTTCGACCCGACACTCGAAGGTGATCCCCTGCTATTTCAGCATCTTTTTTGGTTCTACTCCCACCCAGCCGTCTACATCATGATTCTGCCCGGGTTCGGTGTGATCTCTGAAGTGATCCCTTGCTTTAGCCGAAAAAATATTTTTGGCTATCATGCAATTGCTTGGGCAAGCGTGGGCATTGCTGTGGTTGGCTTTTTGGTCTGGGGCCACCACATGTATATTGCCGGCCAAGGCTTTTATCTCGGAATGGTGTTTTCCACATTAACCATGCTTGTGGCCGTCCCGTCTGCCATTAAGGTGTTCAACTGGGTGGCAACGATGTATCGTGGCTCCATCCATTTTGCACCACCGATGTCGTTCGCAATTGCCTTTCTGTTTCTGTTTACAATCGGTGGCTTAACGGGTCTGCACTTAGGTGTGCTCGGTACAGATATCCATTTGCATGATACCTACTTTGTTGTGGCGCACTTCCACTTTGTGATGGTTGGCGGCATGCTGGTTGCCTGGCTGGCCGGCCTGCATTATTACTGGCCAAAAATGACAGGTCGAATGTATAACACGTTCTGGGCAAACGTTGCCGCGATTGTAGTCTGTGTTGGCTTTTTCTTAACCTTCGCCCCACAATTTATTCTTGGTTATAATGGCATGCCTCGCCGTTATCCGCACTATCCCGAGGAATTTCAGATATTGAATATCTTATCGACGGCGGGGGCTTCGATTCAAGCCATAGGTTTTACCATGCCGGCAATCTATCTACTCGGATCGCTGGTTTTCGGTCGACCTGCCGGAAATAATCCCTGGCATGCGACCGGTTTGGAATGGCAGGTGCCATCACCGCCGCCACCTCATAACTTTGAGCAAATCCCCATCGTTTATTACCCGCCCTATGAATATTCCATCCCGAATGGCCTGAAGCATGTGGTTATCCATTCGTTGAATGGCAATGGAGTTCATTCTTCTGACATCACTCCTAAGCACCAGGAGGTGACCAGTGGCAGCTAATGTTCATGATGCAGCACCGGTCGCTCATCACTTTAATAACCTTCAACAGCAACATGATGCGATCCGTCTTGGCATTTGGCTGTTTTTAGTGACCGAAGTGTTGTTCTTCGGCGGCGCGATGTGTGCCTACACGGCTTATCGCATCTGGTTCCCTAAGGAGTTTGAAGCGGGCAGTGCCGCGTTGAATGTTGGCATTGCATCGGTCAATACATTTTTATTGCTGGCAAGCAGCCTGACCGTGACCTTGGCGGTTCGAGCTTGTTACGATGGTCAACAAAAACTGGTTCAGTTCTGGCTTGGAGTAACCATCATTCTCGGAAGCCTTTTTCTTGCATTGAAGGCGAGAGAATATTATCTAGATTTTGAAGAAGGTTTAGTTCCTAGCCGAAAATTGGTCAGTCCTCAACAGTCGTCGATGATTGGCGAAGGGGCTGCACTCGCGGCACCGAAATATGCCTTCGTCCAGAGCCTCGAACGTGCTCTCCACCATGCCGGCTATCCCACGGAAGGTGTTGATTTGTTTCGTGTGCAACTCTTTTTCATGTTTTACTATATTTTGACCGGATTGCATGTGATCCACATGCTTGTTGGTATTGGCTTACTGGGTTGGCAATTTTTCTTGGCAAAGTTTGGCTTCTTTCGCTATCCCGCTCGTTATATCTATATTGAAGTTCTTAGTGTGTACTGGCACTTTGTCGACATGGTTTGGATCTTTTTATTGCCATTGTTGTACCTGGCGGGACCTCATCATTTTGGCCAGGTCATCTCTGGACTTCAACAAGCGTTCGGATTATCGCAGTAAGGAGATCCGCCATGGTAGAGAGTCCTCATCACGATCACAACGCGCACACTGGGGATATCCACGAGGTTGCGTCCGTGACCTCAAGCCTGACCACGTTTGCTGTGTTGGCGATGCTTGCCATTTTGGCTCTGGTTGTCGGCTTTTCCAATCTTGGCGAGATTAAGGTTATCATCAGCCTTACGGTCGCAGCCACACAGTCGCTCGTTTTATCGCTATTTTTTATGGATTTGCGGCGGGCGGATCCCTTGATTTGGCTCGTTGCTTCCTCAGGCGTATTCTGGGTTGGGCTTATGTTCCTGTTTATCATTACTGATTATTTAACAAGGCATATCGCCGTTCTGTGAACAGTATGCACCAAGTACGGGGGAGAAGAATACCATTTGGCAATCGATGGTGTCAGTTTTCTGCCACCATCATTGCCAGTTTATTCTCCATCATCATAATATCATGCTCTTCTTCGGTGGATGGCTATAATCCTACATTGCGGTATCCTATTCGCAATGATTTACTCGTTGTTCAGGTTCCTCCCATCGTACCTTCTACACCTGCGGCCCCGGGTCAGTTGGATGAATCCCTTCAACAATTCCGGAAATTGGGTGGCCTGACTTTAAACCCGGCCGAGTTGCCGCCAACTTATCGACAAAAATTACAAGACACATTGGATGCCTTGTTCGGGAGCCCGGCGTCTCCGGCAATTAGCATCGAACCCCATAGTGAGCCGATCGCCGGTGTCGATTTTCGTTCCGACCGGTTAGCGGAAGGGAGCCGGCTGTATCGCCGACATTGCGTTCAATGTCACGGCCTTTCCGGTGATGGTCGTGGTCCGACCGGGCCATGGATCTATCCTTACCCCCGAGACTTTCGACTCGGAATTTTTAAATGTTCCACTCATGCTGAGTGTCAGGGGAAACCGTCCGTTGCTGCATTGAAACGGATTCTTCGTCAAGGCATTCCTGGCAGTTCGATGCCAATCTTCGACCGTCTTTCGGAAACCGACATTGACGCGATCATTGGTTACTTGATTCATCTGAGCCTTCGTGGAGAAACGGAGTATCGGGTTTTGAAGCTCCTCCACGATGCTGATTCTGAAGTCACTCTTGATGATATTCCCCATGAATGCCGGGCGGCGCTGCGGTTGGCTTGGCAGCACTGGCATCGGGCTCAGACAGTTCAGGTTAAGCCGGGGGCTGATGTTTCTGCGCCGGGTTTGGAACAGATTCGCCGGGGCTATCTGTTGTTCATCTCGGAAGCTGGACCAGGCTGCGTGAAATGTCATGAAGATTTCGGCCGTGCTGAGCGTTACCGGTATGACGTTTGGGGGGGTGTTAATCGCGTCCGCGATTTAACCCGAGGTGAGTATCGGTGGGGCCACGAGCCTGAGTGGATTGCGGAGCACATCCGGCAGGGAATTGCTGGTGCGGGTATGCCCGGGCATCCAGCGTTGACGGAGGAGCAACTTTGGGATTTGGTGGCGTTTGTACTGGCCTTGCCGGCCCCGCCGCGGTTGCCTGCCGAGTTGCGACACGTGATCTATCCCGGGTCTCCGTAAATGTTCGTTTAGCGAGTTCTGCCACCGAGACGCGCTTTGCTGGTTGATTTGGTGGGAAAAGTCTGAGCGTTACCAGATCGACGTTTCGAGATCAGTATTATGACGCAGGTGAGAGAATTCGAATCACTTCGACCGGTGCCCCGGTGGGTTCGAATCTGGGCAGTCATAACGGCGACCGTTGCGATCAGCTTGTTATTTGTGCTCGGCGGATTTGTGACCTCGTTCCGGGTGGGAATGGCTGACCCGATCTGGCCGACCGAACCGTGGTATTTACTGGGTCAGAACTGGCGTTCATTGGAATTTGGTTTTTTGGTCGAACATACGCATCGGGCGGCGGGCTGGATCGTCGGGTTGCTCGTGACTGTGTTGGCCCTGGGTGCTTGGTCTGCCACACCGTCCCGGGGGCTGCGCTGGTTTGGCTTGGCGGCAATGCTGCTGTTGTTGATGCAGTATGGGGAATTCCATCGCGGCATGATGGCGGTCGAGGCAGCACGTCAGCAGGGGACTCCGGCGGCGATGATTCCAGTGCCGATGACGTCGGGTGTTGGCAGTTTGCTCGGTGCATTCCTGGTGTTATTGGCTGCCGGAATCGGGGTCGTTGAGGGCCGTTTTGGCTGCTGGACGCGGGCACTGGCCGCGGTCACTTTGATCGCGGTGATGATTCAAGGATTGCTTGGAGGTTTTCGGGTCTACCTGAATGAATTGTTGGGGCCAGAACTTGCGGCTGTTCATGGAGCCTTCGGGCAAGTGGTGTTCACCTTGTTTGTCACCGTGGCCATTCTAGCGGCTCCGCGGTCTGATGGGGATTGCCTTGCGGAGGATGAGCGAAGGCGGCTACGACTTTGGTCGATCGCGTTGCCGGTCTCGGTATTTGTTCAGTTAGTATGGGCGGTGTGGCTGAGACATCTCGGATCGCCGCTGGCACAGCGATTGCACATATTGACAGCATTTGTGGTGACCGGGTTGGCGGTGGTCTTGATCAACCAGATTCTGTCACGGTCCTCGACGCGGCAACCTCTCGGATTCTTGGCATATCATTTACTGGGACTAATCGCGCTGCAGTTACTCCTTGGTGTGGAATCTTGGATGGAGAAATTTGCAGCAGCGGGGCCGCATGCCAGTGTGCCACCGGAACTTCGACCGATCGAGGTAAGTGGGGCGGCGTTGCGGACGGCCCACGCTGTGATTGGGGCAGCGTTGTTGGCGGCTTCTGTCGCCTTGGCCTTGCGGATTGGCCGGCTGCCGATCAGCCGTGATTCCGACTTGGTCGCAACTGTATCGGGGAATCTGAACCAGCTGCATACGGATTTGGAATATGCGGCCGTGGGAACCGATAATTCGGCACCAAGGACGGTATGAAGAACGAGACAATCGAGGTGTCAAAACGGGTTCGAGATTCGTTTCATCGACAATGTATTCGAGCAACTTTGATGGCTATAGTAGAAACACCCGCTGCCCGAGATGCCGAGACTGCTGTTATCCCCTCCGTGCGTCTGGCGGATTATCTGGAGTTGACGAAGCCGCGGATTGCCGCCATGGCATTACTAACCGTGGCAGTGGGTTATTTGCTCGGCTCTCCAGTTGAATTACGGCTTGATTTTCTGGTTCATGCGATCCTTGGTGCAGGATTTGTCGCTGCTGGGGGCAGCGTTCTGAATCACTGGTGGGAACGGCGGGTGGATGGGTTGATGTTGCGGACAGCGAATCGGCCCCTTCCAGCGGGTCGGCTGCCCGCCGCGGAGGCATTTGCGCTGGGCATCTCTCTGGCCGTGGGGGGAGTTGCGTACCTGGCTTTCACACTTCCGAATCCGGCAGCGGCGATCACCGCCGCCATCACTTGCTTGTTGTATGTTGCGGTGTACACGCCGTTGAAACGCATCACCCGTTGGAACACAGTGATTGGGGCAATTCCCGGGGCATTACCTCCGGTGATTGGCTGGGCGGCGGCGACCGGCGGGATTGGCTGGGGTGCGCTGGCTCTGTTTGCGATCCTTTTTGTCTGGCAGTTGCCACATTTTTATTCAATTGCCTGGCTTCATCGGGAGGATTATGCCCGAGGGGGGATGAGAATGCTGCCAGTCGTTGACAGCCGGGATGGTCCGTGGACGGGTCGTGCCACCGTGGCATCGTGCTTAGTGCTACTGCTGGTGACGGCAGCACCGTATGTTGCCGGTCTGGTGGGAGGACTTTATCTCGTGGCCTCCTTGCCGCTGGCGATCTGGTTCCTGATTCGAGCAATCGACTTCGCCCAGTCCCCGAATTTGCTGACGGCTCGGAAGGTATTGCGTGGCTCGCTGATTTACTTGACGGGTGTGATGGTGGTGCTTGTCATCGATGGGGTTTTGCCCCGTTACCTATGATAGGGATTCCCTGTCGATTTGCAGGAAGGATCACAAACTCCTGTGTTTACGAATTGTCGGCACGGCAACTTGCAACAGTCACTGTTGCAGCGCAATATCCAGCTTCCTGAGATTGAGATCAATTGATGCGAGCAACTGCTTCTGAAGTGGCCGATCGACCTTGGCGCAATAATGTGACGGTGATGCTGATATTTCTTGTCCTGGGCATGGCGATGCTGCTGGCGGCGTTGCTGGCACCGATCCCGGAGTTTGTGCGTCGGACTGAACCGCCCGCGGCCGAGTTGGAGTTGCTTGAGGTTCCTCCATTTACCCTGACCGAGCGTTCGGGGAAACAGGTCAGCCGCGATGATCTGCTGGGCAAGGTCTGGATTGCCTCGTTTGTGTTTACTCACTGCACGGGTCCGTGCCCGAGTGTGACCGCAACAATGGCGAAGCTGCAGGCGGATTTGAAACTCGTAGAAGAGCCGAATTTGCGGCTGGTGACTTTTACGGTCGACCCGGATCGAGACAATCCGCAAGTGTTGCAAAATTACGCCAAGAATTTTCGGGCGGATCCAGAACGTTGGCTGTTTCTGACGGGTGAGGAAGCTCAGATTCATGAGTTGCTGCGGAATGGCTTCCGCATCCATGCCGCTGCGAGTGCAAATCCGAAGCCACCGCCGGGTCAGGAGTATGATCACAGTACCCGGCTGGTAGTGGTGGATCAGCAAGGTCGGATTCGTGGCTACTATGACGGTTATCGCGGCGTTCACGATGAAGAAGGCCGTGCTTTTCAGGCCAGCTACGAATCGTTGCTTGCGACCGTGCAAGAACTGCTTCATTCTGGATCCTGATTATGATTTTCCCTTTCGTGATCATTTCCCCTTTTCCCCTTTCGTAATCAGGGATGATGCGATACAGTCTCGCTGAGCTTTCCCCGGGATGGATTAGTGATGAATTGCCGCACGGGGTGCGTCGATGAAACCGTGGGTTCTTTCTTGGCTGATTCTGACAATCAGCATCCCCTTGGGTTTGGCCGAGGAACCGCGCTCGACTTATCCAGCAGCCCGCTTTGAAAGCGGAGAGTTGCGCTATGTTGATCGTCTTCCGGTCTTAATGTTGCGTGGAAAACCGGCCGAGATCGGTCGACAATTCGGCGAACTCGGTGTGAAAAATGCTCCTGATCTGGATGGTTTTCGCCAGCGTTTTCTCAAGGATTTGCAGCTCGATCGACAAGAGTGGCTCCTCAAACTGATGGCCAGACGGTTGCGGTCTGGGGTTCCGGCGGATCATCGTGTTGAACTGGAGGCGGCATGCAAGCAGTCCGGCCGAGCCGTGGATGATGCGTTATTTGCGAACACGATCTATGATTTATCGAGCGGCATGGGGTGTTCCACGCTGGTGGTGTCGGCGTCGCGAAGCCGGACAGGGAAGCCTCTGTTTGGCCGCAACTTTGATTGGCATCCTACCCGCGGGATCACAGAGCATACCCTGCTTTTGCTGATTCAACCGGAAGGGAAGCACGCGATTGCCCTGGTGACGGTGGCCCCGATCGTCGGCTGTATCTCGGGGATCAATGATGCAGGACTGACGGTTGCCTTGAATGAGGTTCAGTTGAGGAAGTCAAACGATCGCTCCGAATTTAATTGGAACGGCACGCCGATGATGCTGGCGTTTCGGCGGGTGCTGGAAGAATGCCGGACGGTGGCAGAGGCCGAGCGATTACTGCGATCGCTCCCCCGGACCACGGCGGCCTGTGTGACCCTCTGCGATGCCGACACCTCGGCGGTGCTGGAACTGACGCCGAAAACCGTCTTGCGGCGAGCGCCAGTCGCCGGGATTTGTTGTTGCACGAATCATTTTTGCAGCGAAGAATTACGGCTGCCGGGGACATGCAAACGGCTTCCGAAATTGCAGGGGTTGCAAAAAACAGAGGATCTGCTCGGCGTGGCCGAGGTCTTCACTCAACTCGATCAAGTCCATCAAGGTCAAGCAACCTTGCAATCGATGGTGTTTGAACCCGTCGATCGGATCCTGCACCTGAAATACGGTGACGGCCCGGCCACTCAGAAACAGGCGATCAGCATCCGCTTGTCAGAATTGTGGAAGGAAGCAGTGGTGCCGAACGCGGGGCGCAAGTCTTCTCCGACACCGTGAAATCAACGCCAGACTGGCAACGAGCCGGCAGTTGCTGTTGCCAGCACGGTGATCAGCCGGTATGCACCGGCATATGAATGCTTTTCAGCGATGGCCCGGAAGCCTGAACACGTTGCTGGTGATGCTGCTCGCCACTGCCTCCGCAGTCGGGCAGCCGCCACGTTCTGAGATCACCGAAGAGGGACAGGTAGCGGAGGTGAATAGCCTGACCTTGCCGATGTTTACGGCCAAGGTGCAGCCAGTGTTGATGAACCTTTGTGTTCGCTGCCACAGCCAGAATAACCGTGATCGTCAATTCAGGCTGGTGCGGATCAACGAAGGTTTTGCTGACATCCAAGGCACAACCAAAAATATTCAAGCCGTTGCCAGGTATCTGAATCCGCAGCAGCCTAGCAACAGCATCTTGCTGCAAAAAGCTCTGCAATCTCATGGCGGCTTGCGTGAACCGCTGGTTCATTCTCGGGCTCATCCAGCGTATCGCAATCTGGAATACTGGGTATCCTGGGCTGTCAGCCCCGAAGGATCGCAACAGCCGGTCATTCGCCTTGGAGACGGCGTGGTGGAGGATCGTGTCGAAACGTCCGGCCGTCTCGGGATCACTTCCGAGTCGGTGCCTGGTTCTGGGGTGAACCCGCAGTCAAACAGGAATTCCACAGATTCGCCCGTGGCCACAGTTTCGTCCGTGGCTACGGTGCAGAAATCGGGGGGAATCCTCTCCGCCGGAGCTGTGACTCCGGTGCTCGTTGGCCCGGCGGTCGGGGGTGCAAACCCTGACAGCCCCGGAACAACGGGAGCAGAACCGGCCCCGGTAAAACCCGGACTGATTCGCTGGAACCCGAACGATCCGTTTGATCCAGCAGTGTTCAACAGCCTGGGCCGTTGAATTCCAGGCGGTTAGCCTTTCAACATTTCATCGTGCTTCATTCCGGAGGGTGGCAAGTCGGCACGCCGACAGTTGGCAAGAGCAGTGCGGGCCCCGGCAAACTGATCCGCGTCGTTATCTTCCCACTCGATCGAGACCGCGCCATCGTAGCCGACCCGGTTGAGTTCGATGAAAATTTCTTCCAGACTGTTGGCGTCACGGGCGGTGCCAGCCGTGACGAAATTCCAGCCGTTTGTCCAGTGCCCCATCGGCCGGTGGCCACCGAGCCGACCGGCTCGGCAGTGTTCCCGCGCCACCCACACGCCCTTGACGTGAGCACAGTGAATATAATCCTGGAACTCGCGGATAAACTGAATCACCGAGACATTTTGCCACTCCATGTGCGAGCCATCGAGGTTAAAACCGACCGTGCCCTCGTATCCGGCTTTATTCATGTACTGGATATAATCTGAGGCACTTTCGAGGTCGCCCATTGCTCGCTCGGACGGGTGGCATTCCAGGTCGAAGGTGACGCCATACTGTTTGCACAGATCCCAGACCGGTCCGAACCGCTCAACCAGGAGTTCCAGGGAAACCTGTCGCACATCGGGGAGAGGATAGCCATCGAGTTCCGTAGGCAACGGCGGGAACAGAAACCAGTGACTCCAGCAATGAGCGGGGCTGCCGACGAAGCCTGGGAGCGGCACCTTACGCCCTTGTAAACGGCTGAGGTGCCCGGCATAACGAACGCAGGCCAGGAGATCTTTCTGTGCCTCGGCGTGGACCAGCTGCCCGACTTCGGGTGGAACGTAGTACGGGTCGGTCCGTGGAGGATTGTTCCCGGCTTTCCGCCAATCGCGATAAGCCGCCCGGGCAGCACCGCTCGGGTTGCAAAAATTCAACGTCTTGGCGCTCGGTTCATCCCCGAGGACCTGCCCTTGCAGGTGGGTGGCGACGGTAAAAATTTCCAGACCGTAGCTTTGTGCTAGCTTGACCCGTTCCTGGGCGTATTCAGCGGCCCCGGCGTCGCTGTCACAGCGGCGAAGATCGAGTTCCCAGCTAGCTTCTTCCCAGCCATCAAAGCCCGAATCGGCAAGGAATTTCAGCCACTCGGCAAAGGGGACATTACCGAACTGCCCCCGAACCAGGCCGATTTGGTGGAAGCTCGCTTTGCCGTTTTTGTGCTGGGGTGTCTGGTGAAATCCCATGGAGAGTGCCTCAATAAAGGGAGTTCGGGAATATCAGCGGTCATGACACGTTGATGCAGACATTATGAATCCCGCAAAGTCTGGGCAAGTCAGCGACGCTGCGGATTGACCGCTGCACTTACTTGCCATCGTTCGGGAGCCACTCCCACTTTTCTCCGAAGAACCCAGCACGGACGATCTTACCCGGCCAGCGTGAGTTGACCGGCGTGGTGATGTCGATGATGGCATAGTCAGGCAGTTTCGGAACTTGCCGGGCATTATTCAGGTAGTCGTATTCCCGGAAGGTGAAGCCGCTGTTCACAACGACATACTTTGTCGGATTTAGCGGATTCGGGAAGATGAGCACGGGAACGTGCTGCTCGGCCGGATATGTCTGATTCCCCAGGGTGACACCGGCCGAGGTCCAGTTGAGCGGCAGGCTGCCAGCAATTTTCGCCAGGATCGCGTTGCTTTTCGGATCGCCCCAGAGAATCAGATGGCTGCTGGCGATATCCTCCTCGGTGATGGCGGTGTCGGCCTTCACGATGGCATCGCCTCGGAACTGACTCCGCCAATGGCGGATCGCGTGATCCATCTCCGCAGCGGTCCACTTGCCGACGGCGTCGTTCAACGGCGGCCCGCTTGGCTTGACCATGATGAACCGATCCAGGAAGGCATCGTCGATTGGCCCTTGCAATCCCGGGCGTTTGACCAGGGCGTTGACTTCCAGTGTCGGGACGTGCTGCCAGCGGCCGTCGTCGCCCCGGCGGAACTTGGCATGCACCGAGCGATCGGTTTTCCGCACGCCTGTCCAGACCAGCTGGCCGTCAATACTCACACTCGGAATCGCTTCGATCTCCGCCGCACCTGGGGGCAGGTCGATCGAGAGGGCGGTAATGCCGGACGTTTTCAGGGTGAATCGGCCGTCGTCATACTCACCTTCGACATACCCCGGAGTCCAGTGCTGCTTCAGACCCTCGATTTTCAGCCAGGCACACTGGTTGTACCGCAAGGTGTAAGTCGCGAATTTAATTCGTTCGGGAACCGGATTCCGGCCCCGAGCAACAATAGCATCGATCCGACGATCAATCTCGGCTTTCGCGGCTTTCTCGTAAGTGTGACCGGTTTGCGGCCCGATGATGTGCGTCAGTTCGAGCCCGACCTTAGCCAGTTCTCGGGCCATGACTTCCGCTGCTTGTTTTTGAGGATCGTTTTCCCCGCTGTAGGCCACCGTCGGCAGGTTAAACAGATTTACCGCCGAGTCGCTGGCGTTGTACATTTTCCAAAGTCGTTCTTCCCACCACTGCGGTTTGACTTCTTCCTTCTGAAAGACTTTCAAAAACTCCGGGGTTTCGCTGAATCCGGCCCCAGGAGCCGCCGCGGCCCAAAGTGTCGGATAATGGACAGCAAATTGCCAACAAGCCGCACCGCCCATGCTGAAGCCCCGTGCCGTGATTCGATTCTCGTCGATCGGATACTGCGACCGCACATGTTCCAAACATTCGAGCGTGTCGATCTCGCCGGCGAATTTGTTGGCGTTGCAGTACCGGCCGTAAGGATGCACGACCAAGGTATCTCGGGGGGTGAACTGGCCTGGGTTTGTTTGCCGTTGCTGGATGAAGTTCACTTCCGAAAGAGTTTCGCCCCGGCCGTGCCACCAAAAATCGAGCCGGAATCGGTGCGGCGAAGTCGGGGAATAACTCGACGGAATCACCAGGCCGTACGGTTGCACGGAACCGTCGATCTTCGAGCGGTAGCCGCGAACGACAAGCCCGGTCGCCGTGGTCCACGAGGGTTGGCCCGCTTTTAACTCGGCAGCCCGTTTCATCCCCTGAGCCAGCAGTTGCTTGGCGACGGGGATTTCCTTCGGGTTGAAAAACTCCTCGTAGTCCACGGCATAGCGGACCGCTTTCTCGTAAATTTCGACATCCGGAAGCAGCGCGAGCAGGTCGGGTTTGCCTTTCAATGCCGTAGGAAGTTCCGCCAGAAGCTTGCGGAATTCCGCCAGCCCAGCTTGCAATTCTTTCCGATCGGCGTCGGGGATCGGCACACCTTTCGGTGGAATCGGACGAACCTGATCGGGAAGATTATCCTTCGGACCATCCGCCCGAGTGGTTGCCGCGGTCAGAATCAGCGCAACCAGACCGATGCTGACCGGGGCAAGTCGCCCATCCGCCGGGAAGGGGATCATGTCAACCTCCGACAATTTCAGAGTGAATCAGGCGTTGATCGATTTATGATAGACTAGGTAGCAGAACAGGGGCACTCCGGGAATTTATGACATTCTCAACAATCTACAGCCATGACGGGAGTTGCGTGGTGACCGACCCGCGACTTGATACACTAGAATTTAGTGTTGGCCCGTTTCGCCTCGGCTGATGCTCAGCCCCGGCTACTGATTCAGGAGCCTGCCCGATGTATCGATGGCCCCTCGGCATAGTTGTTGTGCTGCTCGGCACCGCCATGACTGTCGCACGCCTGTCCGCCCAGCTTCCACCCGAAAAGGCCCTCGCCGCCCTCCAGGTGGCCGACGGCTTCCAGGTCGAGCTGTTCGCCGCCGAACCGATGCTCATGAACCCCACCAGCATCGATGTGGACCACCGGGGCCGCGTCTGGGTCGCCGAGGCCGTCAACTACCGCCGCAAGAATTTCGGCCGACCGATCCTCCGCCAGGAAGGCGACCGCATCGTCGTGCTGGTCGACGAGACGGGCCAGGGCAAGGCGAGCAAGGCCGTCACCTTCTACCAGGGGCCGGACCTGATCGCTCCGCTATCGGTGTGCGTCATCCCCCAGGCGGACGGCAAGGCCCTCCGCGTGCTGGTTGCCCAGTCCCCGGACATCCTCGAATTCTGGGACAAGGACGGTGACCTGAAGGCCGACGGCCCGCCCACGAAGTTCCTCACCGGCTTCGGCGGCTTCGACCACGACCACGGCGTCCACGGCCTGACCATCGGCCCGGACGGCAAGCTCTACTTCACCGTCGGCGACAGCGGCGTGACCGGCCTGCAAGCCCGCAACGGCCAGGGCCGCAAGTGGGTCAGCAACAGCACCGACTGCCGAGCCGGTACTGTCTGGCGGTGCGACCTCGACGGCACCAACCTCGAACTGATCGCCCACAACTTC
>Ga0209017_10000556_pt1 | contig 35828 bp, 26 predicted proteins | sample YNPBryunderm2012_FD_185812 | JGI IMG/M metagenome (GOLD analysis project Ga0209017, IMG submission 185812) | Anoxygenic and chlorotrophic microbial mat microbial communities from Yellowstone National Park, USA - YNP Bryant MS undermat 2012... ...
CGATACGACAAGCGGACGCGAATGTTCCTGGGATGGCTGCATCTGGTGTTCGGATTCATCCGCCTCAGAACCAAGACCACCGTAAACAGGACCTAATCCTTTCAGCTTCTCCGCTGAGGTCTATCTTCGCCTCATTTCGAAAATGTGTATGAAACGAAATGCTAGTAGTAATGATTATGGAACCAAGTTAAAGTGATGAATCGTTTTATCTGCCGCCACTGTTGCTGTTAACCCGGAAGTCTCTGTGCTGTGATATCTTTTGGGGATGTTCTTCACATTCTTGTATGTGGGATTCGGAATGCCAGATGAATTATCAACAAGGTAAGGCGGGGTGATAATCACTTTATAAGTTCCTGGATGCAGTGCAATCGAATACTCGCCGTGAGAGTTAAGGCTCACCTGACCGCCTCGGCCCGTACGATCGTCAATAAACTGAATGTCGCCTTCCGTCACCGGTTGGTCGTTAAACTTCACAACTCCTTGGATGGTGAACTTACTCTCAGATGAATCGCACCCTGTCATTATAAGTAAATGTCCGCTGATCAATACCATAGCAGACAGCCAACTATTCATATCATACCCCCGCCGATCGAAGTGAATCTAAGAGCTATTCAAGTAAAAAGCTGCACTGGGTTTTCTTTCCGATCCACTCTGGATCGGTATTAACTCAATCAGGCATGATTACTTCTGCTAAGAAGTAATACAAACCAGATATGAGACTTTATATACGAAATTCCGGATTCTAAGGCACACTCACAGCAACGCCATCATTGATATCGCAGAGATTCTGCAAGACGAGCAAATCAATACTGTTATGGACGAATGACACAGCACCATCCCCATGCAACATCATGATACCACCCGCGTGATTTGACGTTAAAGGGGTGTTGCAGTTAGGATAGAGTTGCCAATTTGCTGTCACCGGGGGATTAGGTGGTTGCCTTACGCTGGTAAGATTGATGCATCGGCAATCGGTGTCATTATTGAGATATGTATGCGTACCCGTGGAAGAACATGTGCCATTTCCGTTGGGGACGCGACTGTTCTTGACTCCAACGGTATGGCCGCCTTCGGGCATGGCCGTGCGGTTTTCCCGATTCTCTTGCAGATACGCCGACTGCTCACCGATCATGAAGATGTTCGATAAGCCATCAGTCATATCCGCAAAACGCCGGGCTCTGGCACCAGGAAAAGCCCCACCCGCAGACCAATGCGACGCGCCAGGTGGGGTGGTCCGATCCGTCGAAGCATGGTTTGTGCTACCGGCGATCGCTACATAACTCGACCATAGAAATTCCCACCGAACGCCTGTTGAAACGGGGATTTCAAAAGTGGTCTGTGGCAAATTGGAGGAAGGACAACGATAGATCTTTGGGCGAAAATTACTGACGATGATCCGCTTCTTATCAAATTCGACGGGATTTAAGCTATCTCCTAACCACCATTGAGACATCTGTGAGAAAATACCAGGTCCCGGTGGTAACGCATTGAATGCATTGCCCTGTTCGATGAATTCACTCAACAACCACCATAAAGTTGGACCATGCCAAAATGTGCCAGGTGCGTAGATTCTGGTCTGCGGTGGCAGGGTTTGGTAGACCGATTCATAATTGTGGATGGCCACGCCAATCTGCTTCAGATTATTGCTGCATTGCGTTCGTGCTGCGGCCTCCCGAACTTTTTGCACCGCCGGTAGCAATAGACCGATCAAGATTGCGATGATCGCAATAACCACCAAAAGTTCAATGAGTGTAAACCCCACGCAAAGATAGGTACGGCGCGATCGTGATGTGATCATACCTGATACCCCAGAAACTGAAGTAAGCCAGAGTGATTTGGAACAAGAACTAAGCTATATTCATGAATTTTACATAACCTGCCTGACGTTGTCAAGTAAAATCACGACACGTTCATGTTTGCCTCAGCACAATCTGCCAAGAGAACGAGTGGCGAAAGATGGCCAACGATCGGCCCTGCGTGCAAGCCCGCGACCGGCGACGGCTTCCGCTGTGCACCTTGAAGCGGGTCACAGACAAGAAGTGGCGGCCGAACATCAACGCTGCAGGCGACGGCGGGGCAGGATTTGTTTGTCGTGACCGCAGCTCACTCGGCCTCGTGGCTGTTGAGCTTGTCCGTCGCTTCAACGGAGGGCTTCGGTGGTGTCGCTCGACTACCCGTACTACGAGGAGTTGTGTCGTCGCAAACATCGGGCGGCGTGGTGGTGGCTGGTCGGCGACCGACTGTATTACCTCGGGTTGCTACCTGGTATGCTGGCCTTGCCGACGGCCGCGATGCTGTATGTTGCCTGAGTGTTGGGCCTCGGCGACCAGTACTTGGAGGTCGCGGGGTTCGCGGCGGTTACATTCCCGGTCGCAGTGGTCGTGTTCGTCGTCGGGTCGTGGTTCAAAAGGCACGCCTACACGCTCGCCGAGCGGGATGGTATCTCGTCAGCCGAGGTGTACCAGCGTGGGGCTGCTCCCCAAGCCCCAGATGCCGAGCCCGGCATTGTAGCCGATCGGTGGGGCATGTAGGCTTTCCCGGATCTGTAGCTCGCTTGATCCTCACTGCGACTGAGCGAGGTCATACTGCGAAAACACCATGCTTAAGCTTTTCGCTATGTGGTTCAGTTTAATCATCCTCTTGATAGGATCTCTCGGAGCCATTCCTGTTGTTATTTTTTGCTCCGTCTTTCGCGATACACTCCAAAAAGAACTCAGCCTAATGGATGTAATCATTGCCTGCATGGTTGGACTACCTTCCATTGTGTTCCTAGTGTATCTTGCCGTATCAGCCTGGCTCTTAGTTTGGCGTTATAGTGCGACACGAGCGGAGGTCATGCAGATTGCATCATCGGGAGCCTTGACCGCATTTGATCGATGGCTTATTAGGAAACTTGGACCACAACAATAAAAGAACGAACTTTGCGATCTTCCGAACACCGATCCGTGTCATGCTCCGTGCGTGGTGGCATTGCTTATGGCCGGGTTCTCGCCGGGTAGGTGTCGGTGGTTGTAAACGTTCATGCTTCGCAGATGTTCCTGATGGCGTTGCGGAAGCAAGGTAAGTGGCGGTACAGCGACAGCCAAGCCGACATTCGTGCGGAGATCGTGCGTTACAGCAAGCTCAACGAGCACCTCGCCGAACAATTCGCCGACGCGGTGTGCAAGTGCGGCGGCCGGCTCTTCGTCTTGAGGATGGATGACACAGTCGGGGCCGCGGTCCGAAAGTGCGTCGGCTGCGGTGAGGAGCACGCGATCGGAGACAGTGGCGAGTACCTCACGGAGGCCGAGCTCCAGGCGTATGAGTGCGTCTGCCTCGAAAACGTGTTCGAGATCACCGTCGGGGTGTCCCTGTACGAGGACAGCGAGGATGTGCGGTGGCTGTACGTCGGATGTCGCTGCCCTCAGTGCGGGCTGACCGGGGTCTACGGCGATTGGAAGAGCGAGTTCAAAGGGTATCGCGATTTGCTAGCCCAGGTCTAGCGGTTCCGGTCGAATCATTCCTACATTCCTAGCAGCAGATCAGGTCCGCACATAGTCTTTCAGAGCCTGAAAGCACCCCGCACGGCCACAGCTCTTGAGCAGATCCCTGTCGAGGTGTCGAAGTGCACGATCGCAACTTAGGCAGAGGTCGCAGGCAATGGCTCACCGACACAGAGAATGGACCGATACGTTTTGACGGAGGTGCCGAGTGCCATGCTCAGTCCACCGTTGCTTGAGCCAGGTGATGTCATCGGAGTTGATCCAGCTTCTGATCACCCTCAGGACTGACCACATCGGAGTTGCCAGACGCAAAACTCCGCGTCATCCAGTACCAGCAACAATGCTAATCATCGGACGTGTACAGTTCATCCTGCTGACGGGTTCCGCTGCGTAGCACCCTCAGGATGTCGTCCTGGCATTCGCGGACCTTGACCCGTAATGAGGTGAGGCTGGGGAACGGCACTGTTGAGGGAGGCATGCCTCGATCCGTCGCCTCTGCTCAAAGCAGTGTGGGCGTGGCGTCTGCCGTGACAGCGCCTGAATCTTTGCACCGACCACGTCAAGCCCCGTCACTGATGGTTGGCAGTACCACGTTCTGAAATGGCACCAAGGTGTTTCCTGTCGTGCGAGGCAGGCCAGGTTCACATGATGTCGCCTGCTTTGTTATCCATGAACGGCGAGGGGAAGTGCTCACAAGAATAAGATGGCTTCGGCGACGAGGCCGGGTCCGAAGCCGAGGGCAAGGCAGGGTCTCGGGGCGTGTGTTTGCCGCAACCGTTCCAGGATCAATAGCACCGTGGGTGAGGACATATTGCCGAACTCGGCATACAGATTCCGTGAGGGCTGTGAAGCATCCGGCGTGAGATGGAGTCCTTCTTCCACCGCCGCCAGGATTTTCGGTCCTCCGGGGTGAATCGCCCAGCTACGGATGTCGTCAATTTGCAAGGACTTTTCGGCAAGCCAGGATTCGAGCCAGGGGCGTAAGTGCTGGCTGATTAATTTAGGAATCTGCCGGGATAACCCCATCTCGAAGCCGTGGTCGCCGATTCGCCAGTGCATTGCCTCGGCGGAATCGGGAATCAGGCATGAACCGGTGGCGGCAACTCGCCAGCCTTGCTGAGGTTCGGGTTCACCACTGCCGGCGACCGCGGCGGCTCCATCGGCAAAGATGGCGTTGGCGACCGCTTTATCGGGATCATTGCCGTAGTGATAGTGCAGGCTGCAAAGTTCCACAGCGACCAGCAATACACGTTCGGTCGGTGCCGCCCGCGCGAATGCGTTGGCCACACGCAGAGCATTCAACGCTCCGTGACACCCCATGAACCCGAGATGGGTTCGCTGGACGGTGAGTCGCAGCTTCAAGCGATCAATCAGATGGCAGTCAACGCCTGGAGCAGCGAATCCGGTGCAGGATACGGTGATGAGGTGCGTGATGGAGTCGGGGGGAAACTGAGCCGCTTGGAGGGCATTCTCTGCTGCACGCAGGCTGAGGACAGGTGCCTCCGCGGCGTAAATGCGCATGCGTTCCGCGGTGCTCGGACCAAGCTCGTGTCCCGGGAGAAAAGGCGACGCGGTGACTTGTGTCCCGTGCAATAAATCCTCAACGAGTTCCCGGCCGAGCACCTGATGCCGGGTCAGGATGCCTGAATGTTTGTAGACGGCATCGAGCCAGCCCGCATTGCGGATTTTCGGTCCGCTCAGCACTCGTGCGATCGCGAGGCCTTCGTCTTGAGTGATTCGCCCCGGAGGCAGGGCAAAGCCGAGGCCATGCAAGTACAAACTCATGTGGAACAATTCCTCTCTGTTAGCATGAGGAATGGCGGCGATTCAGTGCCACGGTTACAGGGGCAGCCAGCCAAGGCGCGACCGCAAGCATTTGAATAGCAACCCGGCAGAGCCAAGGTCTCCTGAGGACTTGCGAGACTAGTCGGCATATGGTCTGACGACGACGGATCGACCGCTGGTAAACTCGTTCCCAGTTGAGGATCGCGGTGACAGACCAGTCCCGGGACGATAACGCGGTATCAACGACCGGGGCAACAGCCCGGCCGCAGGCGAGGGCCCAGGCGATTCCTTCGCCGGTGAACGGTTCCACATAGCCAGCGGCATCGCCAATCGCCAACCAGTGCTCCCCGCCTAGGCGTTTGGGCGTTCTCGTCAACGGCGGGGTCCCTTTCCAGCCGGCTTCCGTCAGCCCTGCGATCGCAGGGAACCCGGCGTCGCGCAGGATCTGGGTCGCAACGACTCCCGGGCCCCCCGCGGCGCGAACCGCTGAGGCCGACAACGCTGCCGCCAGATCCAGTCGGCCATCCTCGAGCCGCACGAGCCCGACGTATCCGGGCTGTCCGACAGCCATGTGGATCGTACCAGGCGGATAATCGCCGTGGGCGGTTCGCAGGGTGACTCCAGCCCCTATGTAAGAATTGCTTGCGATGTGGGCGGGCCCCGTTTCCCCGCTGGCTAGCCGGGAACCCAGGCCATCGGCGGCGAGGATCACTCGGGCCCGAGCCGGGATCGTCTCCGCCGCTGTGGTAATGTCCACGACACGCCCCGTCGGCAATGTTTCTCCCAGTCGCGCCATGGCTCGGGGAAGAAACGTTACCCCCTCCTTCATGGCAATATCAATGAGGGCCGAATCCAGTGCTTCGCGGGAAAGAGATACCCCACCGGGCAGCGAGATGATTGCCGATCGGCCAGCGGTTTTGAGGTGAAGCCACCGTAAGGATACGGCGGCAAGTGAATCGGTGAGGTCAGCGAGGCCAGCATCGCGGAGTGTCGCCAGGGCGGCTCCGTTCAGGCAGCAACCACAGACTTTCCCCCGGGGAAACTCGGCGCGATCGACAAGCAGAACCGTATACTGGCGACGGGCGAGTTCGAGAGCCGCCATCGCCCCCGCTGGCCCCGCACCCACGACGATCACATCCCAGAATGTTTTCGTGAGATGCTTTTTGTCGGTCCGTAGATCGATCGTCATGGCTATTTCCCGATCAATAAGAATCGGCACGGTGGACGACTGATCACTCGAACACGGGGAATGCCGGCCTGTTCAGCCAGCGTTTGAATCTCAGTCGCAGTAAACGCCGATCGGACGGATGCCGGGCCGTCAAAGTGCACGACCGACGAGCGACTCACAAGCCGACATGCGAGCCAAACCAGCAGCCAGTTCCCCGGGCTACGCACCAGGTCGTTCACCAGGATTCTGCGGCGGGCAAGCTGATTCATCCGCCGTAACACACAAATCGCATCGTCATGGGAAAGATGATGAAGGAACAGCGAGCATGTCACAATGTCATACGATTGATCAAAAGGATCGTTGAGAATATTCCGGGGGAAAAACGTCACAGGAAGTCCGGTGCTCGCTGCAGCCTTCTGTGCTTCGGCCACGGCAGTCGGGCTGATATCGCAGCCGTGAAATTCCAGGTGGGAATAACCGTGGCCGCGAGCTTTTTCCGCAAGGCGTAACGGAATGTCGCCAGTACCCGTGGCAAGATCAAGTACTCGCAGCGGTTGCCCGGGGTGAGCGCGGGCGAGCCGGGCAATTTCCGGCCAGAACAGCTCGGCACTACGGCTAAGCCTATTGAGCCTGGCCAGGCCGGCCAGGGCTCGCTGGTGCTCGCCGGCATCGAGCCTCGGATCATCCATCCGTTCCGCGACACGCTCACGTCGGGACAGCCGGTCCAGCCACAGCATCGATGACTCCCGGATAAACCACGGTCGGTCCACCCACCACGGCCGGAACACTAGCGAGGAATGACGGAAATGTTGCTATCTTAGTTCTCGAGAGGGGGATTACCCAGGTTCTCTAAAGTGGAATCATCCGCATCAGCAATCAGCGTGACAGCGAAGCAGTCATGAATCAACCGTTCCGCCGCATCGAGCGTGAGTTTGGGGTGCCATTCCCAGGCGAGATTCTTCCGCCGGAAAAGTGGACGCAAACAGCGTTGCGATCGCTGCCGGAAGGCTGGCTCGACTGGAATGCTCTTTTTGGCCGAGCTGCACCAATCGTGCTCGATCTGGGTTGTGGCAACGGCCGATCGGCGATTCAAAGTGCACTTACCCGGCCCAGCCACAATCACCTCGGAATTGACATTTTGCCGGTGGTGATCCGTTATGCGCGCAAACGGGCCAATCAGCGGGGATTGTCGAACATCAAATTCGCCGTGATCGGGGCTCGGGAGTTGCTGGAACGGCATGTGAAACCCGGATCAGTGGCCGAGATTCATTGTTATCATCCCCAGCCGTATTATCATCCCAGTCAGATTCATAAGCGACTGATCACTCCGGAATTCCTGGCGATGGTCCATCGCTCGCTGGTGCCGGGAGGGCTGTTTGTGATTCAGACCGACAACCCCGGCTACTGGAGATATATTCAAACGATTACTCAGGTCTTTTTTGAGTTTCATGAACGCATCGGTCGCTGGCCGGATGCCCCGAAGGGCCGGACCCGGCGGGAAATCCTGGCGTTGAAGCGGGGGTTGCCGGTCTTTCGGGCCACTGCCATCCCGCGGGCCAACCTCAGCGAAGCCGAGGCCTTGACGCTGGCGGAGTCGCTGCCGCCACCGACTTTTGACGCCGATCGCCGCCTTCGCGATCTGGATCGGCTGGGGTGACCGTCGTGCTTGGCTGCCACCGCGGGTCACCCCGCTGCCCTTCTGAGGATACTGATGGCCGTCGATCTGACTCGTATTCCGCAACTGGCGCGGAACTTGAACCGGGTCATCGAAATCGCCGCGATTCTCGCCAAGTATGGCTTTGCCGACTGGCTGGCTCGGCTCGATGCACGATTTCTTTCCCGCTGGGTGCCCGTCAAGTCGCTGGCTCCGATCACCGATGCCACCCATGAAGCCCGGCTCCGGCTTGCGTGCACGGAACTTGGCACCACCTTCATCAAACTCGGGCAGATGCTCAGTACCCGCCGTGATCTGATCGGCCGTGAACTCGCCGCCGAACTTTCGCAATTGCAAACACAAGTGCCCGCCGATCCCTTTGAGGTGACCCGCGCTACCATCGAAGCAGAACTTCGCCAGCCGCTCTCGTTACTTTTCCCCGAGTTTGAACCGGTGCCGATTGCCTCAGGATCAATCGGACAAGTCCATCGTGCCCGGCTGCCGTCGGGGCGGCTCGTGGCTGTCAAGGTGCAGCATCCCGGTATCCGCGAACGCATCGAAATTGATCTGGCGATTCTGACCGAACTCGCTGCCCTGGCCGAAGAGTACCTCAGCGAGCTTCAAAGTTATCGGCCGGTGGCCATCGTCCAGGAATTTCAACGGGTCTTGCTCCGAGAGCTCGACTTCCGCCGGGAATTTCGTCATCTGCAACTCTTTCGCCGACATTTCCGCGACGATTCACTGGTCCGGTTTCCAGAACCGATCGCCGAGCGGAGTTCCATCCGAATTTTGACCCTCGAGTATTTGGAAGGAATTGCACTCAGCCAGATCGATCCCCAGTCGCTTTCGGATGACCAGGCCACGGAACTGGCACGCCGCGGTGCGGTCATCTTCCTGGAAATGATCTTTCGCGATGGCTTTTTCCACGCCGATCCGCACCCGGGCAATATCCTGCTGATGCCGGGCGGTGTCATCGGCCTGCTTGATGCGGGGATGGTCGGCCGCGTCGATGATCGACTTCGTGGCTTGATTGAAGCCGGTATGTCCGCCGTGATCGCCAACGACGCGGAAACGTTAACCGATCTGATCGTGCAGATCGGAGAGATTCCCATCCATCTCGATCAAACCTTACTTCGCCTGGAAGTCGCGGATCAACTGGCGTTTTACTGGGGCATGCCCCTAGATCAGTTTCAACTGGCTGCTGCCCTGGAGGAATTCACCGAGGCCATCCGCCGTTATCAGATCATTCTGCCGCCCCCACTGGCGTTATTGTTGAAAGTCCTGATCATGCTTGAGGGCACCGCCCGATTACTGAGCCCACGCTTCAATCTGGTTGAAGTCTTGCAGCCGTATCAACGCCGGTTTTTGCGCCGCCGACTGTCCCCACGGTTTTGGATGCGACGATTTTGGACGATGGCCTACGACTGGGATGAGGTCGTCCTCGGCATGCCAAGGATGATTCGCGATCTCATGCAGATCGCCCGCAAGCAGCAGTTCGCCGTGCAACTCGAACATCATCACCTCGAATCGTCAGTCAATCGGCTCGTCTTCGGGTTGCTGGTCAGCTCCCTCTTTGTGGGCTCGGCAATGCTCTGGGCGTATCGGGCTCCGCCGCTTGTGGGTGATATTTCCCTCTTCGGCATCAGCGGCTGCCTGATCGCCTTTCTCCTCGGCCTGCGATTGTTCCGGGCCATCCAACGCAGCGGCCGGCTCTATGATTCTTAATCTGGGCATTGCCCCACCCCACCACGGCTCCCGCTGGTGCCCGCACTGAAACAGCGGTCGGGTTCCCGGTCGACTGTGGAACCTTATCGCCTGGGCTGGACGAAGCGTCCGGCAACGATCGTTTCCGGAATCGAGAAACTCTGGCATGTTCCGCTTGGAGCAAAAAATGCCCCACCAGAGCACACCCAGGCAAACAAAACTGACCCGGAGTCAGTCTGGACAATGACACCGGGTCATTTATCGGGCCGGCGGGATTTGAACCCACGACCTCTTGCACCCCAAGCAAGCGCGCTAGCCAAGCTGCGCTACGGCCCGAACAGCAATGTGGAGGTTCTCCCACTGCTTGACGCTACCATATTCCGTCGGGCGCAGTTTCGCAAGGCGGATCAAAGGATCTGGCATGACTTTCGCCGGAATTCTTCGCTTCGCTGGGCCGGTGATTGACACATCGGACTCGCCCTCGGTTCTTTGTGTGTGAGATACCCTCGTCATCGTGTGAGATCATCACCTCAGTTGTCCAGGAGAGCCCGACTTGGCCTGTCCCGATGTGACGCCGCCTTTCAGGATGGACTGGCTGATCGTACCATCCCCTGAGCCGAATCGTTGACCCGAGAATACTGGTTTTTGCCGGCAGGGGTCGACGATTGCCTGGGGATGGGGGAAAATCAGTGTTGAACGATGCAGAGGTTGTTCGAGAATTTTTGCCGATGCTCGGTCACGTGGATGGCATAGTGTTTGATGCGGTGGGGACAATCATCATTCCCAGGCAGGACGTGGCCCGGGTATATGCCGATGCTGGTTTCCGATTCGGGATTGCCGCCGATCCGGACGCGCTGCGACTGCGATTTCGTCGAGCATTTCAGCAGGAAGAAGCGGTGGATGAACAACACGGCTGGGCGGTGGATGAAGCGCGGGAACGTGCCCGCTGGCAAGCGATTGTGCAAACAGCATTGCCAGGGGCACCCGAACAATGCTTTGAGTATCTTTTTGATTATTATGCGACACCGGAGGCCTGGCAGGTGGTGCCCGGAGCGGTTGAGCTTCTCGAATCGTTAACGGCACGCGGTCTGCTTTTAGGGCTGGCTTCGAACTTTGATGCCCGGCTGGAACGGATTGCGGCGGCATTGCCGGGGTTACAAGCGGTCGCCCGGAGACTGGTGATCAGCAGCCGAGTCGGCGTCCGCAAGCCGCATCCGAAATTCTTTCAAGCGGCGGCGGATCGTCTGGGAGCGGCGGCGAGTCGGCTAGCGTATCTGGGCGATGATCCCCGTAATGATTTTTTTGGAGCTCAGCAAGCCGGGTGGCTGGCGATTCTGTACGATCCGCAGGATCGGTATCCGGCGATTCAACCGCGGATTCGCCAGTTTGCGGAATTACTCCAGGCCGAGTTACCGCTGCCGATGCACTTGTCAGGCGGCAGGGAATCGACAATGGACTGACCCGGGGGGAATGATTGGCAAACGCCGATCTGTCGGTTACGCTAGAGAAAGTTTTCCCCCGCGATCGAGGATGTCGAGCATGGCAGCCGGTACTGACTTGGCTGGAACAGCGGAGCAAGCGCCGCCGAAGCAGCGGTCGCCTGAGCAGCTGCCGCCGGAGGATGCGTTTTGGCAGGTCTATTCACCGAATTATGAATTGCCGATCGCATCGCTGATTTCCGTGTTTGTTCATGTTTTGCTTGTGGCCGGGGCGGTGGCGATTTTTTTGCTGGCTTATCACCGTGGCAACGAGAAATCATCGGTGCCGATCACGTTGGTGGAGGGTGGATTTGACGATGCTGGCGAAGGGTCGCCGGGCAGTGGCGGCGTCTCCGATCCGCTGGCTCGGGGTGATCTGGCGCCGAGCCGGGAGGATTACGCGGCGTTGCCGTTGCCCGTGGATTTGCCGACGATCCGCGACGAAGTTGCCAAGCAGATCGCCCTGGAAGATCCCGCGGCATCGATCCGTTTGTCGGATGAGAAGGCAGCGGAGTTAGCTCTTTTAGACAAAGCGATCCGGGATAAGCTGCTGGGTGCGGGCGAGCGCCGGGGCAGCGGCAGCGGGAGAGGCAGTGGCGATGGCGGTAAGGCGGGCACGGGGCCAGGGGGATACGGGGCTGATTCCACCCGCGCCCGTGGGTTACGCTGGGTAATTCGCTTTCGCACTAGCAGCGGTCAGGATTATCTGGCACAGCTGCGGTCGCTGGGGGCGATTCTAGTGATTCCGACACCGCCCGATTTTAAAACCCGGATGTACATTTTCCGGGATTTGAACAATCCGGTTCCGGGGACCGTGATGACGCCGGAAGACTGGGATGCGTTGGCAAATCAAATCCGGTTTTGTGACTTCAAGCAAGAATCGGGGCGGCAGATCAGCGAAGCGCTCGGATTGCCGTTTACCGCACCGTATTTCTGGGCGTTTTTCCCGAAGGGGCTGGAGAACGAACTGGCCCGGATGGAAACCGCGTATCAGAATCGGCGAGCGGAAGATATCGAAGAAACGGTGTTTCAAGCCGTTCAACGGGCCGGCGGTTTTGAACTGGTGGTGGCTCGGCAAACGCTGAAGCGGTAACGCCGAGGTGTCGGGGGCTGGATTCAGGCGACGGCCGAATCGGAAAGAGACGGCAACAGCAAGGCGGCGAGTCGAGGCGATGAGGCTTCGGCTCGCCGTTTTGTCATGATCACAGACAATCCCTCGGCGTGAACAAAATTACCCAGCACTGGTGCCAACGGTTTTGAAGTCCTCCATGGCGCGAGCGACGGCCAAGGGAAGGATTTTTCGCAGTCGGCGGTTACGGCGGATATCCGACCAGTTTTTAAGGATGAATTCAGCCTGACGGCTTTGCGTTCGCTGGTAGTAGACCTGGATCAGGGGGTGAATCCACTCGTAATCAACATAGCTGGGCTCGATGATGGCAACGCTTTTGCTGTGGAGTTTGGCGGGGACATCGTGGCCGGGGTCATAGACAAAGAGTTCGCCGCCGGTCATTCCCGAGCCGATTTCATTTTCGATCGGGCCGAGGATGAGGACCCGACCTCGGGTCATGTATTCACAGGCATATTTGCCGGCAGCCTCGGCCACGATGGTTGCTCCGGAGTTGCGGATGCCAAGGCGGTGGCCGGCCCGGCCGCCGATGAAGACGAAGCCGCCGGTGGCCCCATAGGCGACGTTATTGCCCGCGACCGATTGAATTTCGCCGCCGTAATCGGAGGCACGGTAATCAAGGGTGACGACGACCGTTCCACCCGAGATTCCCTTGGCCACGCCATCTTGGGCGAAGCCGTTGAGTTCGAGTTCGAGGCCGTTGACGCACCAGGCCCCGAAGCTTTGCCCGGCTTCGCCTTCGAGTCGGACTTTAATGGTCTTACGATTCGGCATACCTTCACGGCCGTAAAGCCGGGCGATGAACCCGGCGAGGGTGGCACCGACCGAACGATCCGAATTTCGGATGCGGAACAGCAGAGAGGCGTCTTGACCGGTGTCGACCGCATCCTGGGCGGCGGCAAGGATTTTTTGATTGAGGGTCGGTCCGGGATCGCTGCAGATGCCGACTGGTCCGTGTATCTGGGGGTAGCGTTCTTCGAGATTGGTAAGAGCCATATCCGGCCGCAAGAAGCGATGGAGATCGAGCAGGGCTGCTCGGCCAGCCAGGTCGGTGCGGCGGGCGAGCAAGTCGGTGCGGCCGACAATGTCGCGGAGCGTGGGGCAACCGATCCGGGCGAGGATCTGCCGGGTCTCTTCCGCGACCGAGAGCAGGTAGGCCTTGGTGTGTTCCGGATGCCCTTTGAAAATTTCCGGGCTGCCGGTGATGCCAGTCGGGCAGTTGGGGATGTGGCAGCTTTTGCAGACGATGCAACCGACCGAGACCATTAACCCTTGGCCGAAGGTGAATTCGTCGGCCCCGAACAAGGCGTACTTGACGACATCGTAGCCATTTTTGATGCCACCGGCGACGCGAAGCTTGACGGCGGTTCTCAGGCCGTTGACGACGAGGGCTTGGTGGGCCTCGGCGAGCCCCATCTCGCTGGGAAGGCCGGCGTGCTCTTTGGATGACACCATGGCGGCACCGGTACCACCGTCGATGCCATCAATTTCAATGATGTCAGCACCGGCTTTGGCGACGCCCACAGCGATGGTCCCGATATTTTCGACGGCGACCAGTTTAACAGAGACCGGCATGCCGGGCTTGACGGCTTTCAGATCGTAAATCAGCTGGGCGAGATCCTCAATCGAGTAGATGTCGTGGTGCGGCGGCGGGGAAATGAGGTCGGTGCCCGGCTTGGCGTAGCGAATCTCGGCGATTTCCTTGGTGACTTTTTTCCCCATCAGCTGGCCGCCTTCGCCGGGTTTTGCGCCTTGAGCCATTTTGATGGAGATTTCGTCGGCATTGACGAGGTATTCCGCGTCGACACCGAAGCGGCCGGAGGCAACCTGACGGATTCGGCTGCGGAAGCGGCTCTTACGGAGGTCGCCCCCGAGGGTGTAAATCTCGGGGTGTTCCTGGCGTTGTTTGAGGACGCTATCCCAGAATTCACCCCAGGCACGTTCGGGAATATCGTTACGCCAGCGGGCTTCACCGCCCTCACCGCTGTTGCTGAAGGTATCGAGTTCGTTGAGGGCGGCGGCAATCGTCATGTGCGAGGCACCGGTCAGGGCACCGTGACTCATGGCGGCACCGCGGAAATGCTGGCGAATCAGCTCAATGGCGGGCGGAATCTCCTCGAGGGGCAATGCCGGGCCCGCGGGCCGGATCGTAAACAGATCGCGGAGGACGGTCGGTGGCCGTGTTTGGATCATTTCGGTGAATTTTTCCCACTTGACGCTGACTTTCAGCAACCCCTCGGGATTTGGCTGGTCGGGGGGCGCGGTGTACGCAAGCTCGCCGCCGCCGAGTTCCGGTTCAGGATGTGCTTCTTTGACGGCATCGCGCAGGGCCATACGGACCTTGGCGTTGAAGGCATGGTAATCGCGGTTTTTGCCGATCGGTTGATTGCCGGCGAGCATGGCATCGGCTTTTTCGACCCGCCATCGGGCGTCTTCGACGATTTCCGCCAGGCCGATGCCGCCGACCCGGCTGGGGAAATCACCAAAGTAGGCCATCAATTCCGGCCCGAAACCAACGGCTTCAAAGAGCATGGCACCCCGGTAGCCTTCGATGGTGGTGATGCCCATCTTAGAGATGATCTTGTACAAGGAATCCTCAAGGGCATGGAACAGATTACGCAATGCTTCGTGCGGTTCCAGGCGGATTTCCTGCTTGGTTTCCGGGTGCTTCCAGGTGAGGCCATCCTTCACCAGCCTCAGCATCAGGTAGGGGTGGACGGCATCGGCCCCGAAGGCGACGAGGACGGCGATGTCGTGGCCTTCTTGAATGTCGCCGGCCTGCACGATCAGGCTGCACCGATCACGCAGACCTTGCTGGCAAAGATAATGGTGGACTGCTCCGAGGGCCAACAGCGACGGAATCGGGTCGATGCCACGCTTGCAGGCTTCCTTGTCGGAAATGCACAACACATGATAACCTTCATGGACGGCGCGTTCCGCCGAGGAACGCAGGGCTTCCAGCGATGTCCGCAGGGATTCGGCACCGCCGTTGAGCCGGAAAGTCGCATCCAGCAGTTTGAAGCCCAGCAATTCGTTTTTGCGGATATCTTCAATGACGGCATCACTGATGACCGGGGAAGCGACCTCAATTTGCTTGATGGGCAGGTCATCCGCAGTCCCGTTGGCTCCGGCATGCAACGGCGAACGGCCCAAGTAGGTGGTCAACGACATGGCACCGCCTTCTCGGTACGGATCGATGGGCGGGTTGGTGACCTCGGCAAAGGTTTGCTGGCAATATTTGAACAGGGTCGGGTGGTGCTGGCTGAACACGGTCAGCACCCGGTCATGGCCCATGCTTGACAGCGGTTCTTTGCTGAGTTTGGCCATGTCCTTGACGAAGTTGGCTCGTTCAAAGTCCCAGCCGGCCGCTTGCAGGAGATGCTCAAGCTGCCAGTTGCGTTCGGCGAGCATGGCACCGACGACATCATCGGTGGGTCGGGCGAAGTCAAAGACTTCCGTCAGAATGATTTGCCGTTCGTTCAGATCGTGGATGTTGCCCAGCTCCTGCTCGGCTTCGGCGACCACGCGATCCATGATCTGCTGACTGTTCAGCCGTTCGCCTGTGTGGGTGTCGAGAGCAATCATTTCTCCCGGCTGAAGTTGGCCGCTGGCGACAATATCTTTGGTTTCCAGGCCAAAAACCCCCGATTCCGAGCCGATGTACAGCCAGCCCCGCTTGTCCGCACACCAGCGGACCGGGCGTAATCCCATGCGATCGACCTGACCGACTAGGTAGCGGCCATCGGTACCGACCAGGCCGGCGGGGCCGTCCCAGGCGCAGAGACTGCCATAGGTCCGCCGGCAATAAGTGAACAGATCGATGACTTTTTGCCCCCAGTAATCAGCCTCGGTGTCCCAAACCGGCGGAACGGCCAGACGCATAGCCCGGAGCAAACTCCACTGGTTCTCCCGGACCAAATATTCAATCCATTCATCCAAACTGGCCGAGTCGCTCATCCGGGGCGTGAGCAAATCCCCGCCCGGTAGCGGGGGTTGTAAGCCCCGGGAAAAGGCCTGAACGGCATTGCGATTCGTGCGAATCGTGTTGATTTCGCCGTTGTGGCACAAGAGCCGGAAGGGCTGTGCCAGCTTCCAGTTGGGAAACGTATTTGTGCTATAGCGGCGGTGGAAAATAGCGATGCCGGTTTCAAAGGCCGGATCGGCCAGATCCGGATAGTAGTCGCAGAATTGCTGGCTTGTCAGCAACCCTTTGTAGCCGACCAGCCGGGCGGACAATGACGCTGGATAGACCTCCAGCCCAGCTTGCTGAAACCGCTGCCGCAATTGCAGCCGAGCTTGGTAAAGCCAGCGTTCCGCCCCGGCGATGTCGCCATGGACCCGAAGTAATACCTGTTCAATGGCAGCAGGCCGGGAAGCGAGCGAATTGGCGGGGAGCACGTCGGAACGGACGGGAACCGGGCGAAAGCCGAGAAAGCTGTGCGGCCCGCTGGCCAGCACGTCACGAATGAGGGTCCGAGCCGCATCCATCCGGTTCGGCTCGGCGTCGTGCAGGAAAAAGACGCCGACGGCAATCGTGTGCTCCGGACGCAAGTCCCGCGCTCCGGGAAGCCGCAAACGTTTGGCTTCTTCCTGGAAGAACTGTTGCGGAATCTGACAAGTCAGACCGGCACCGTCGCCCGCCTGACCGCAAATCCCGCCGCGATGTTCCAGATTTCGCAACGCCAGCAGGGCTTTCCGGACGACATCGGCGGACGGTTTCCCATCCCGATTGCTCACCCCGCCGATGCCGCAAGCGTCGCGGCCCACCTCATCTTGATAAAGCAGTTCCCGGGTGCGTACCAGCGTCAATCCGTCGTTCATGTGTCGAAACACCCAAGTTGTTCAAGGCGTCAAGGTTTCTGGCCGTTGCCCTTGTCACTCCGAAGAAAACCTTCACTATCTTAGTGCCGTTCCCCCTAACTTCAAGCAGTGCTTCGGGAAAGGCATGGCGATTCGTTAGCAAGCAGCCGAGGTTACTGGGAGCTTCCCGAATGAATTGCGGATCCGCAGTTGGGCTCCGCAGGCGAGGGTCAGGCCGTTCATGCCTGGCAGTGGCCGACCTAAAGCTCCAGGAGAGATGACTATGCCCGGAGAAGTCCCGGCTGTCGGCCGCAGATTCGAGCCGATGAGGCGGTCTGTCAGCTGCGTCGAGCTCCGCCAGCACCGGACTCCTCAGAGATCAGAAGACCATCCACCTTTCCATGCCCCACGTACTGGGCGATTTCTCAGCTTTGCCACTCAAGATTTTCCTGCTCCGCTCTTGCTCCGTTACTTGTGACTCCTAGAAAAGCAACGCCTCGGCATTAGTTCTTGGCGGATGCTGGGGGATCGACGTGGGAATTAGGGCATTCGGGGATCCTTTTTCACCATTCTTCGAGAGGGGCAATCCATGGGTGACTTTATCGGCAGTCCATTGTTTTTTGTGGTCATGGTAGTGTTGTTGCTGGCGATGGTCGGTCTGCTCATCTACCTGCAAAAGAAAAAAGGCGAAGAAGATTAAGCCTAGCGGCAGCATGGTCGTCCATCAAGCAGCGAGGGGTGGCACCGACGGTGGTTGTGCCCCCCGACTTGGACCCACGGAGCAACATCTCTTTCATCCCGGATTGTGAAGATGACCCGGCCATCTAACCAGCAGCTGTGGCCGGGACAAGTGCCGTTTTCGCGTTTTGATCCGATGCGTGGGTTACTGGCTCCGGGCCAGACTGGCTTGATTCCACGCCGCGACGGTCACATCTACAACATGCCACTGCCGATTCCGCCAGACGGTCAGCCGGATCCGCTGACCCGCCGGCGTTCGACTAATCAGATTGATGAGATGGTTTTCATCGCGGATTTCGGTGGTATCCAGGCGGGTTATCACATCGCCGGCACGGATCCCTGCCAAGGCGGCGGGACCACCGGGATGCACACTCTCCACAAGCGCGCCCCAAACTCGATCGAGGCCGAGTTTCAACGCCGCCGCCGGTTGCAGTGTCGGTGCCAGCTGAATACCCAGATAACCCCGTGAAACGGTCCCGCTGCTCAGCAACTGCATCGCGACTCGCTTCACCAGATTGACCGGTACACTGAACGAGACGCCACTGTTATTGCCATTGTTTGAAGCAATTGCGGTGTTGATGCCAACCACCCGGCCATTCACATCCACGAGCGGCCCACCGGAAGAGCCAGGATTAATGGCCGCATCGGTTTGCAAAAACTCTTTGATGCGAATGGTGTTGCCCAGCGAAATCTGACCCCGATCCCGGGCGGAAATGATTCCGTGTGTGACCGACTGATTCAGGCCGAACGGGCTGCCAAAAGCGAGCACCCATTCTCCCACGCGAATCTGTTCGCTATCGCCAAGCGGCGCGACCAAAGTCACCGGGACAGGCAAGCGAAGGAGCGCCACATCCGATTCCGGATCGGACAAGACCGCCTCGGGACGAAGAATCCGGCCGTCGGCCAACGTCATCAGAATGTCTGAAGGATGTGCTCCGGCAATGACGTGATTGTTGGTGACGACGTAAACCCCGGGCATCCCCTCAAATCGAACGATGACGCCGCTGCCTGATTCCTCGGTCGGCTTTTTCCGTGTCGGCGTCGACTCGGTTGCCGCCGGGGTAGCCTTGACCGCATCAATTGCCACCACGGTCGGCCGAATCCGTTCGACAACATCCGCGAAGCGCTGCGATGTCGCCAGCAGGCTCGACTCGGGGCTATCCGGAAGCGAGCGAGGCGGCGGCGGTAACGGCGATCCCGACTGGGCCGCAAGCGGGCTGCGGAGCGGGAACAGCCCGCCGGAGACTGTCCCCCCGACAAAAGCACTGACAATCAGCAGAGCAATTCTGGATCGATCGGCTCTCATGGTCTCGATTCCACCCATGACTCCACTCACGATTTCCCCAAGCTCGCATGCGTGTCCGACGGCAGGCAACCCGGGCACGAACGCCGGCCGGGCCGAAAGCAAATCATCGTTGCCTCCGTGGGAACGCTCGATTCCCGGCGGTAATCTCTCTAGGCTACTTCAGTTTACGTGTACTGTCGGAAGAACTTGACGAAAAATCGGGAATCGGAATGGCAGCATCTGTGGCGGCGCTGTTACGAAAAGAAAAAACCCTCCAGGTTTCCTAATCGGGAGGGTGCGACGGGGACGGCATGATCGGCTATCACTTACTCAAATCGATTTCGATCTCCGACAGATCGATATCAGGCTCATCGTAGCCTGGGCTGTCGTGGACGCCGCTCCAGTCATGTTGCCCACGCGATTCCAACCAGTTCGAATCATTTTCCGCTTCCCGCTGACATTTGATGCACAACGTGCTGTACGGCAAAGCATTCAAGCGGACCAGCGGAATTTTGCAATTGCAACCGGCACAGATGCCATATTTTCCTTGCTTCAGCCGGAGCAAGGCTTGCTCGACTTGGGCCAATTCTCGGGCTTCCAGTTCTGCGAGTTGCGACGCCAATTCTTCGCCACTATGTCCAAAAGCCACCGAAGCCGAATCGCCTGGATGACCCGGTTCTCCGCTCATATTCAGGTCGGCCAGATCCATCCCCAGCCGTTTACGGAGTTCCTGTCGTCGATTCAAAAGCGATTTGGCAATTCGACGCAAGGCCTCGTTGCGTGCCATCACTCACCTCCTTCCTCAGGCCTGATGGTTGATTAAGCGGACATCATCGAAAACTGCCCGCAAGCTGCTATCATCAGTTCTGTCACTTCCCAACGATCAACTCCCCAACTATCAACGGTTTGAACCGAATGACGGCTGGTTTCTTCACTTTAAGCTTGCGTAATTGACGGCACCGTCCTTGTCGGGTCAAAATTTCGTAACTCAGGATTTGAGCGCGGTTATGCAATCCTTAAATTTGTCACCAAACAAGGTTTGCCAGAATCCCCGGAACTAAGTTGGCTGACTCGCCAGTCGCCCCTGTGCGGTCGTGACTCTCTGTGATCTCTGTGACAACAGGAATCATGATGCCCACAAAGATCGAACGGCTCGGATGCCGAACCTTAATTCCGGGTCGATTGTTGCAAGTTGAAAAATTATAGACACACTGCCGAAATTGGCAAATGTCCAGCATCCGATTAGCAACGCTGAACCGAAAAATGCATGCCCACCAGCACGGCGAGTCTCGCGGGATTGGGCCATAGCAAATCCCGGTCGAGTGCAATGTTCCATGGTCTCAAGCCGAGTTTGCATCCGAGACGGTTCCGTGCGAAGTCTCCAGCACGATCTCGCCGGCGCTTCAGCGTTCCTGAACCCTGGCACGTTCGAGCGGGTAAGCTGTAACGATTGTGCCTGATCGAATCAGCCGACGGTTCTGATTCCAGCGACGGCACCGAAGGTTTCTCGGGGTGGAACGGACGATAAAAACAGCGGTGAAACTTGCAACCGACCCACTCGATCGGTGCTGATCAAGGAGGATAACCGTGACTGTACGAATGATTCGCCCCCTGGCCGCCGCCTTCGGGGTGTGGGTGGGTGGGATCGGCCTGGCTGCCGAACCTGTCCGCTCGGTGACTTCGCTGCCGCCCACCAGCAATCAACAACTGGCGGATGCCATCGCCAATCGCTTGACCAGCCTGGCCGTGGCTCAGGGTGCGGATATCAGCATGAACACGCAAGAAGGCGTGGTCACACTGACCGGTTTTGCCCGTGATCTTGCCCAGAAAAACGCCATCCTTGACGAAGTGCGTGTCATTCCCGGTGTCAAGCTGGTTCGAGACGGAATTAAAGTCATGAACGCCGGGCTTGAACAGGTTCAAGCGGTGGGCGATGCTCCATCGGCTCTGCCCGCACTGGGTCCGGTGGCCCAGCCGATGACGCAAGCCGCGCCGCCATCTGGGGCAGTCCCGAATCCGGCCGAGGGGAATCCCGTGGTCGAACCCACGCCACTGGGTGCTGTCCCGGGGGTGATGGCGGGGACCGCACCGCCACTGCCGCCGTATGCCTGGCCGACCTACGCTCCTTACAACAATTACAGCCGGGTCGCGTATCCGCAGGCTTATCCCTACAACGCCTTCCCCTTTATCGGTCCGTTCTATCCCTTCCCGAAAGTGCCGCTCGGCTGGCGTTCGGTGAAGCTGGAATGGGAGGACGGCCACTGGTGGCTTGGGAAAACATCTGCCCCGCATGATTACTGGCGAGTTCGTTTCTGGTAAGCGAGTGAATTTGCCCGATCGCAACTCTCTGCTGCCGCTCAGCCTGGCTGAGCGGTTTTTTCATTGCCCGTCACAAAATGTGCTTCAAGGGGGCTTGTATCAATCAGGGTCGATCTTAGACAATCGATTCATGAGCACCATGGAGAATTACCTCGGTCCGAACGGCTTAATAGCTCGGCAGCTTGCGGGTTATGAAGCTCGGCCCCAACAGCAAGAGATGGCAGCGGCCGTCGCCGAGGCACTGGCGAACGACCAACAACTACTCGTCGAAGCTGGGACGGGTGTCGGCAAAAGTTTTGCCTATCTTGTCCCGGCGGTGGCGGCCCTCGCCAAGCACCGCAAGCGGCGGATTGTCGTTTCCACTCATACCATCAGCTTGCAAGAACAACTGATTCGCAAAGACATTCCCTTTCTTGAATCGGTCTTACCATTTGACTTTCGCCCGGTGCTCGTAAAGGGCCGCGGCAATTATCTGAGTCTCCGCCGTCTGCGGTATGCTCAGCAACGGATGAACAGCTTGTTTGCCGACCCCACGGCGATGCAGCAACTGATCGAAATCGGCCGCTGGTCACGGACAACACTCGATGGCAGTCGTGCGGATCTGTCCTTTCTGCCGCTCCCGGTAGTCTGGGAGCAAATCGAATCGGACAGCGGCAATTGCCTGGGTCGGCAATGCCCGCATCATAGCGACTGTTTTTATTTCAAAGCACGCCGGCAGGCTTTTGCCGGGAATTTGCTAATTGTGAATCATGCCCTATTTTTCACGGATCTGTCGCTCCGCCGAGTCGAGGCGGGGCTTCTTCCGGATTACGATGCTGTCATCTTCGATGAAGCGCACACGCTGGAAGATGTCGCCGCCGATCACCTCGGTTTGAATATCAGTCAGGGAAGTATCGACTACTTGCTGAACCAGATTCTTTCTCCCCGCACGGGGAAAGGCATCTTGGCTGTGCATGGCGACGCCGCCAGTTACCAGCTCGTGGAAGCCGCCCGACAAGCGAGCGAACAGTTTTTTCATAGCTTGCACATCTGGCATGCTCGGCAAAATCGCGGCACCGGCCGCGTCCGCGAACTGCATATCGTTCCTGATCCGCTGACCGAAGAACTTATTAAGCTTGCCGAGGGCTTGAACAGACTGGCAAAAACTCTCAGCAGTGACGAGGATCGCATCGAGTTCACCAGTCGGGCAGAGCGGTTCAAGCAACTCGCTTTGGCGATCCGACAATGGCTCGTCCAGCAACACGAAGGGTATGTCTACTGGATCGAGCTGCGGACCGGGCGGGTACCTCGGATCAGTCTGGCCAGCGCCCCCATCGATGTCGGCCCGGCATTGCAACAGCACCTGTATCGGCAGGTTCCCTCGGTGATCCTGACATCAGCGACTCTGAGCAGCGGTGGCCGGAACGGCTTTGAACATTTCCGCCACAGGCTCGGTCTGGACAAAGCAAAAACCCGGCAACTGGGCAGCCCTTTCGATTATCGCCGACAAGTCGAACTGTACTTATATCGAACACTTCCCGATCCCTCGGCACAACCCGCGGCCTACGAAGAAGCCGTGATTCAGCGAATTCCCCGGGCGGTCGAGCGGACTCAGGGTCGGGCTTTTGTCCTGTTCACCAGTTATCATTTCCTGAATCAAGCAGCCGACCGACTGCGGCCTTGGTTTGCAGACAATGGCTATACCTTCTTATGTCAGGGCGAAGGCGAACCGACGGCGCGGATGCTGGAACGTTTCCGGAACTCAGCAAACGCGGTACTCTTCGGCGTCGACAGTTTCTGGCAAGGGGTCGATATTCGCGGCGAAGCCTTGTCGAATGTGATTATCACCAAGCTGCCATTTGCTGTGCCAGATCGGCCATTGACGGAAGCTCGCCTCGAGGCGATTGCTGCTAGCGGAGGCAATCCGTTTTTCGATTATCAACTTCCCCTCGCTGTCATTAAACTCAAGCAAGGCTTCGGCCGACTGATTCGTACAGCCCGAGATACCGGCATCGTCGTTCTCTTCGACCCGCGAGTTCTGACAAAACCGTATGGACGTCGCTTTCTCAACGCTCTCCCAGAATGCCGGCAATTTATCGACGACAACGAAGTCCTTGGCGGAGCTGATCCGACGATTCCCCACAATTCGAGGTAAAACCGCTGCTTTTCACTTCAACCAAGCTGCCTGTTTCGCTAGACAAATCGCGCCGGTCAAAAATTCAAATTGCGGCGATGAACTTGTTCTGACCGAGTTGCATTCATCAACTTTTTTCGAGCGTGTTGCAAAGTAGCGGTGCCTGGAATTATATTACAACTATCTCACCAGAACTGTGACTCACCCGCCTGTGCACTTTTCCCGGATCCGAGAGCTGCCCTATGATTCCTTCCTCACTCGCCGTTCTGCTGGCATCATTTCTCAGTCCGACACTCCTCCCGTCCTTACCAGAACCCGGTTCGAGGAATGTCGCAGCGGCAGAGGTTTCCGTCAGCTTTTATCGGGAAGTCTTGCCGATTCTCACGAAGTCCGGTTGTAATCAGGGGGCATGTCACGGAACACCGACGGGAAAAAACGGCTTCCGCCTGAGTTTACGGGGCTATGATCCGGCACTCGATCAATTGACTCTGCTCCGGGAAAGCGGTGGCCGAAGGATTGACCGGCTTGCTCCCGAGTCGAGTTTAATCCTTGTCTAAGGAAGCGGGCAAATTCCCCATGAAGGCGGCAATCGCCTGCCGCGGGATAGCCAACGCTATCACCGCTTACGGCAGTGGATTGAACAGGGTGCCGTGATCGATGCAGAACAGGCACAGCCACCAGCGACACTTGTCATCACCCCCTCGCGACAAGTGATCGATGCCCCTGCGGATCGACTGACATTCCAGGTCACGGCCATCTTTGCAGATGGCCACACCGTGGATGTCACAGGCCTGTCACGCTTCTCCGTGAGCGATGAAACCGTGGCGCGGATTTCGCTCGATGGTGAAATCCGTCGCCAGCGCTGGGGAGAGGTCGCCGTGACGGCGGAATATATGAGCCGGATGGCCACGGCAACCGTGCTCTTCCGAGATCCGAACCCGGCTTATCAGAAGCCAGAATTTCCAGCGAACAACTTCATCGACGCCATTCTGCTGGATAAGTGGCAGGAACTGCAGCTAGTTCCCGGGAACCTTTCTACCGACACTGACTTTCTTCGCCGAGCTTTCCTTGATCTAACCGGGCAACTCCCGACCCCGGATCAGGTACGAGAGTTTGTCGCCGCCCCTTTCCCAGAGAAGCGGCGTCGGCTCATCGACCAGCTCCTCGACTCCGACGCATTTGCTGACTGGTGGGGGCAAAAGTGGGCCGACCGCCTCGGTGTGAATAACCGCTTTGTCGGCAAAATCGGAGCCGTGAAATATCATCGCTGGATTCGCGAGCAAATCGCTGCCAATCTCCCTGAAGACGAATTTGCCCGACGGATTCTCACGGCGGCAGGACCGAATTACAGTCAACCCGCCTCCGGTTTTTATCGCAGGATGCGTTCCGTCGATCTCCGTGCCGAGGAGATCGCACAACTCTTTCTCGGAGTGCGTCTGCAATGCGCCAAGTGTCACAATCACCCGGGGGAACACTGGACCCAGGATGATTACTACGGCTTCGCCGCGTTCTTTCAGCGTCTCGGGTTCCGAAATGGCCCATTCTTCAATCACATGTACGACAAAGAAGAAACAGTTCTCGCAACCCGCGAGTGGGAGGTGAATCATCCACGGAGCGGCCGGGTCATGCCCCCGACGTTTCCTGGGGGCCAACCAGCAAGCATCGGACCGTACGAGGATCGCCGAGAAGCCTTGGCCCGCTGGCTGACAGCACCCGAGAACCCCTACTTTGCCAAGGCCGCCGTCAATCGGATCTGGTATCATCTGTTTGGGCGTGGTCTTGTCGACCCGGTCGATGATTTCCGTAGCAGCAATCCCGCCATTTCCGAGGCATTATTACAGGCGCTGGCCGAATATTTCGTTCAGCACAAGTACGATCGCAAAGAACTGATCCGCCTGATTGCCAACTCTCGGGTCTATCAACTATCCTCCTTACCACTTTCGGGGGATGATGAACTCGCAGGGCGGTATTTTGCACGCTATCCGATTCGACGACTCGGGGCCGAGCAACTGCTCGATGCCATCTCTCACGCGACGGCTGTTCCGGAAAAATTCCCGAACTTTCCCACCGGAACTCCCGCCTCAGCACTTCCTGACGGCGAATACAAACACCCCTTTCTCGAAGCGTTCGGGCGACCTGCCCGTGCCATGGCCTGTGAATGTGAACGAGAAAGCGATACCAATCTCAGCCAGGCGCTCCATTTGATTGGCGGTCGAACCGTGGATCAAAAAGTTCGCCATCCGTTGGGAAGAGCCGCACGACTTGCCGAAAGTGCGGCCTCGACCGATGCGATCATCGATGAATTGTTCCTGGCGACGCTCTCTCGCTATCCAACCGCGACCGAGCGGAACATTGCCCGACGAACCATTCCCGGGAACGATCGCCGAGCTGCGGTCGAAGATTTGCTTCATGTCTTGTTAAATCATCCGGAATTCTTGTTCCAGCATTAATCGATCCCGAGGAGTGTCAAAGTCTGCACCAGTGCGACCCGACAAGAAATCCCTCGCGATGCGGCGGTTATCCACGCAGCCGCCACCCAAAATCATCGTAATTGTGACCCCAACTCTGAAGGAAGCCAACGAGAACTTTGCAACACAAGCACGCGTGCCGACACACATCAGGAGCAACAACTCCGAGTTTGCAAGGGAGCTCTTCTTCGATTCCTCGTAGCACTGCTAATTTCAACAAAATTCGTTGCAGCAGTACCCCCGAGCAGGGTTTGGTGTTGAATCCATCACTGTCTTTATCCGGCCCAAGATGACGTGGTTTTCAGGGAAGTTGCATAGCCTTTGCGGTGTTTCATGGGTTGAAAATCCGAGGTGAGGGAAAACTCAATTCTTGACGTATCGTGGCCTAGCCACTAACATCACTTTATTAGCCTTCCCTTGATTAATTGCTGCCAAACGACCATTCATGCTGAGGTTTCGTTTCATGGATCGCTTGCACCGGCTGCTAAGCTTGGTTGGCGTGGTCGGAGGAATGATTCCCTCAGCCCACTCGGCAGATGATGCCATGGCTTGGCGATCGTTCATCGATCACCACTGTGTTTCCTGCCACGATTCGGAAACCAAAAAAAGCGGCTTGGACTTGACCCAGGCAGCCGACTTGTCGCAGCCGGAGCAGATGGCCCGCTGGGTCCGGGTCCATGATCGCGTCGCGAAAGGCGAGATGCCCCCCGGCAAACGCAAGCCTGACGCTGACGACACTCAACGATTCTTAAGCCAAGTTTCGCAGGCTCTCACCCAAGCTCATGCCGCCCAGAAAGGGACCGTGTTACGGCGGTTGAATCGTCTCGAATACGAGAATACCCTCCACGATATGTTGGAGATCCGTATCCCCTTGGCCGATTTACTGCCTGAGGACGGCAAGTCCCACGGCTTCGACACCGTCGGTGCGGCCCTCGACCTGTCATCGGCACAACTGCAGAAATACATGGAAGTCGCCGACATAGCCTTGACGGCAGCCACCCAGAAAGGCCCACGCCCCACCACGAATCGAACATCCCACCGCCTCGATGAAGAGCGAAACGAAAAGCTCATCGGCCAATGGTGGCACAAGACAAACGACGGTGCCGTCGTCGTCTTCAATGAAGGTAAGTTCCCGGCGATCGCGTTCGAGTCAATGCGGGTTCTGCATGATGGCCGGTATCGCCTGCGGTTGAAGGGCTATGCCTACCAGTCGAAGCAGCCGATCACCTTCGGGCTGTATGTGGCCAGCCGCGGCCGTGATACCAAATTCCAATTGCACGATTACTATGCTCTGCCGCCTGGCGAGCCGACGACACTCGAAACGGTGGTAGACATCGGCAGGAACGAGCGAATCCGGTTGATGCCGTTGCTGCGGGATGCAGATGCAGGAACCCCCAATCCGTTCCGCAAGGTGGATCCGGCAAAATTTCCTGGAGCAGGGCTAGCGATCCTGTCGTTGGAGGTTGAAGGGCCGCTGCTCGACGAGTGGCCCGGCCGCGGCCACAAGCTCCTCTGGGGCGATCTGCCGATCGGCCTGCCCAAGTTCACCCCTAAAGGCGCCGGCAAAGCAAATGTCGCGGTCGGCACGATTCAGTCCAAGAATCCCAAAGCCGACGCGGAGAAGCTGCTCAAGACCTTCGTCCCGGTCGCCTTCCGCCGGCCCGTACCCACCGAGCGAGTTCTGCCCTACATCAGGCTCGCCCACGCGGAACTCGACAGCGGCGCTGACTTCGAGCAGGCCATGCGAACCGCCTACAAGGCCGTCCTCTGCTCGCCGCACTTTCTCTATCTGGTCGAGCACCCGGGGAAACTGGATGACTACGCGGTGGCTTCACGGCTGTCGTATTTCCTGTGGCGGTCTGCCCCCGATGCGGAACTCCTTGCCGCCGCCCGACGCGGTGACTTGGCCAAACCGGACGGATTACGCCAACAGACCGAACGCCTGCTCCGCGATCCGAAATCGCAACGCTTCGTCAAGGATTTCCTCGGGCAATGGCTCAACCTCCGCGACATCGAGTTCACCATCCCGGATCAAAAGCTCTATCCCGATTATGACAGCACCCTCCTGCATGCGATGGTCGGCGAGACGGAGCAGTTTTTCACCAAGATTCTCCACGAGAATCGGCCTCTGACCGACTTCCTGCACTCGGACTGGACGATGCTCAACGAACGGCTGGCAAAGCACTACGGTATCCCTGGGGTGGTCGGTCCGGAGTTCCGCGAGGTGAAATTGCCAGCGAATTCACATCGCGGCGGACTTCTTAGCCAAGCGAGTATTCTGAAGGTGTCGGCCAACGGCACAACGACTTCCCCGGTGACACGCGGGGCGTGGGTGCTGGAACGCATCCTTGGGGAGCCGCCGCCGCCCCCACCGCCCGGCATCCCTGGCGTTGAGCCGGACATTCGCGGCGCAACCACCATCCGCGAGCAACTCGAGAAGCACCGCACGATCGCCACCTGTGCCGCCTGCCACAAGGTCATCGACCCGCCCGGCTTCGCCCTGGAAGCCTACGATGTCATCGGTGGCTATCGCGACCGCTACCGGGCCGTGTTTACCCCCGGCAGCAAAGCCGAAACGATCCGAATCTCCAATCGGCAAGTCGCGCTGGGGCCGAAGGTCGATGCCAGCGGCGAGCTGGCCGACGGACGAAAATTCAACGGCCCGGACGACTTCAAAAAGCTCCTGCTCAACGAGCCCGATCGCTTTGCCAAAGCCCTCGCTGCCAAGCTCGCCACCTTTGCCACGGGCCGAGAGATTGGTTTCTCAGATCGCCCCATCATTGCCGACATTGTCCACACAAATGCACAGTCGAAACGCGGCTTCCGTGATCTGATTCACGCATTGATTCACAGTGAACTATTTTTGACAAAATAATCCCGATTCGGAGACTGGCCGATGACTACATTCTTTGCCGTCCGCAAAATTCACCTATCGCGGCGTGCCTTTTTACGAGGTGCCGGGGCCGCCATCGGTCTGCCTTTACTCGATGCCATGCTCCCCGCGTGTGCCACCGCTGCCGAGAAGCGAGCGGTTCAGGCACCCCGGCGGTTCGTCGCGATGCACTACGGTCTCGGCTTCCACGCCCCGTATCTGGTGCCGAAACTCGCTGGGACCGACTACGAACTGTCGCCGTATCTGGAAATCGTCAAGGACTATCGCCAGCAGTTCACACTCATCTCGGGAGTCGCCCACCCGGAACAACGTGGGCAAAACGGGCATTCCTCGGAACTGACGTGGCTAACCGGTGCCCGTCACCCCGCCCTCCCAGGGTTCCGCAACACGATTTCCTTCGATCAGTACCTCGCCGCCAAGATCGGCGATCAAACGCGGTTCCCGTTTTTGTCGCTCTCGGCTGGCGGCAAAGACGGCCTGTCGTGGACGGCCAATGGCATCAATCTGGAAGCTGAGATCTCACCCTCACAAGTCTTTAAGGCCTTGTTCGTGCATGGCACTCCGACCGAAATCAAAGCCCAAGTGGCGGAACTTCGCCGAGGCCGCAGCATCCTCGACACCGTCCAGGCCGAGGCGAAAGCCCTCGAAAATAGCCTCGGTCAAGCCGACCGGCAAAAACTGACGCAATACTTCACCGCCGTCCGTGACCTGGAACAACGGATGCACGCCTCGGAAGCCTGGGTCACAAAACCGAAGCCGCAAGTGAACGTCAAGCCCCCAGTCGATGTCACCGACCGCTTCGACATCCTCGCAACCACCCGGCTCATGCACGACCTCATCACCCTGGCCCTGCAAACCGATTCGACCCGCGTCATCGCTTACAAGGCCGGTGGCTTCAACCCGGTGCCAAAAATCCCCGGCGTGAGCACCGGCTGGCACGACCTCTCCCACCACGGGCAAGATGAGCACAAGATCAGTGAGTTGAAGATCATCGAAGAAGCAGAATTCCGTGAGATCAACCGCTTCTTCGGCCTGCTCAGGGCTGTGAACGAAGGGGACAGTACCCTCCTCGATCACACGGTGGTCATGCTCGGCAGCAACCTCAGTAACGCCAGCGCCCACGACCCAACCAACCTGCCAATCCTGCTCGCCGGCGGCGGCTTCAAGCACGGCCGACACCTCGCCTTCGACAGAACCAATAATGCCCCCTTCGCTGGGCTGTTTGTCAGCATCGCCCAGCGACTTGGCATCGAGACCGAAAAATTCGCCTACGCCACCAAGCCCCTCAGCGGGCTGGAAACGGTCTAAGCCGCCCCGACGAGGGTCTGAAGAGGTCTTTGACATGCGTGGATCGATTCCGGTCATAATTATCCTGGCGTTGTTGCTTTCGCCGAGCACACTGTTCGCCGACGATGCCTTCCAACCGCAAGAATATACTCGCCTGATTCTGCCGTTTCTGCAGAAATACTGTACGTCTTGCCACCAAGGCGACGAAGCCGAAGCCGGCTTGGACCTGAACCGGTATGCCAAAGTCGACGAGATGCTCGCTGCTCGGAAAACCTGGCAACGTGTCCTCCGCCAAGTCAAAGCAGGGGCCATGCCGCCCGATGAGGAACCACGGCCCGATCAGGAAACGACGAAGAAGGTCGTTATCTGGCTGGAAACCGCCCTCACCCACATTGATCCCAAGAAAGCGGCCGATCCCGGACGAGTCACCCTCCGTCGGCTGAACCGCACCGAGTACGACAACACCCTCCGCGATCTCTTCGGAGTCTCGCTGCACCTAGCCGAGGCCTTCCCGATTGACGACCTCGGCTACGGCTTCGATAACATCGGCGATGTGCTGAGTATCTCGCCGCTGCGCATGGAACAGTACCTCAACGCGTCCGAGAAGCTCACCACATTACTCCGACCGCCTGGCCCCAAACCGCCGTTCGATGACTTCATCGAAGGGGGGCATCTCAGGCATCAGGGCGTGCCGCCACGCAACAGCAGTGACCGCGGCCGAGAACTAGTCCCCGGCACCGAGGTCTATGCTGTCTTCGAATTGCCCCTGCCCGGCGAGTACGAAATCATTCTCCAAGCTTGGGGCGTCGAGAAACCCGAAGAAAAAGACCGCAGCAACAATGACCGCTGGCTCGAAGAGCAAGAAATCCCCATTGACCCCAAGGCCAAGCCGGTTGTCGAGGCCGAATTGCTCAGCGATCAGCGCGTGCTGGGTTATCTCCCCGTCAAGCCGGGGAACGCAACGACAGCGGTCAAGCAGACCTACACCTTGCGATTTACCGAACAGGCCGGCTATCACACCATCCGCGTCCGGCATCATTTCCCCCGTGACCTCACGCCCGAACAGATCAAAGCCCACCTCCAGAAGCCATTACTTGCGCCGCGGCTGGGGTTGCGGCAAATCCGCGTGCGGGGGCCGTTAACGTTCGGGGACGCAACCCTGACTCCGGCTCACGCTGCCTTGCTGAAGGCGAAGCCGGATGCCCTGAGTACACGCCAGGCCTTGCAAGCAATCGCCGATCGGGCGTGGCGGCGACCAGCGACCACAGCAGAACTCGATGACTTAAGCCAGTTCTTGCAGAACCAGCAACAACGTGGCCGCTCCTTCACCGAAGCCTTCGACCTCACCGTCCAGGCAATCCTGGTATCGCCGAACTTCCTGTTCCGCCTCGAAGGACTGCCTCCGGCCGATGCACGTGGCGAATTCGTTCCGCTCGGCGATTATGCCCTGGCGTCGCGGCTCTCCTATTTTCTCTGGTCGTCACTCCCCGATGAGGAGTTGTTCACGCTCGCCGCCCGCAAACAATTGACCGACCCGGCCGTGCTCGCCGCTCAGGTTGACCGCATGCTTCGCGATCCCAAGTCCGAAGCCTTGATCGAGGGCTTTTTCGGCCAGTGGCTCGGCTTACGCAAAGTGCTCGATGTCCAAGTTGATCGCAAACTGTTCCCGGAATTCGGCACCGAGTTGCGTGAAGACTTCCGCCGCGAAACCCTGTTATTTGTGAGTTCTCTCATCCAAGACAACGCCGGGGCACTTAACCTGCTGAATGCCGACTACACCTTCCTCAACGAACGGCTGGCCAAATTCTACGGACTCAAGGATCCAATCAAAGGTTCCGAGTTCCGCCGGGTTTCCCTGGCCAAAACACCACGCCGAGGCGTGCTGACACACGGCAGCATCCTGACTTTGACCTCTTATCCGAATCGGACATCACCCACGCGGCGTGGCAACTGGGTGCTGGAAACGCTGCTCGGCGATGAACCGCCACCGCCGCCTGAAAACGTTCCCGAATTGGCCAGTACCCAAGCGGCTCAGCCCAACCTGCCATTACGCAAGCAACTCGAACTTCATCGGATCAACCCCTCGTGTGTCGCTTGCCACCAAACCATCGACGCGATCGGCTTCGGTTTCGAAAACTTCGATGCCATCGGCCGCTGGCGTGATCAAGATAAGGGCTACCCCATCGACAGCAGCGGCGAACTGCCCGGCGGTGCAAAATTCGCCAATCCGCGGGAATTGATTGAGATTCTCTGCCAACGCGATGAAGATTTCATCCGTCATCTCGCCGGTCGGATGCTGACCTATGCCCTCGGTCGCGGTGTCGAATATTATGACCGCTCAGCCCTTGATCAGATTCTGGAACGCACTCGCGGCAACGGCTACCGCTTCCGCGACCTCATCCGTGAAGTCGTCCTCAGTCGGCCATTTCTCTGGCAGCGCACCAGCCTCGAACCTCAGGAGAGCAAAGCCCCATGAATACACCCACCCTTTCTCGCCGCACGTTTCTCCGCGGTGTCGGCGTCTGCGTCGGATTACCGTTCCTCGAAGCGATGGCAAGCGGTGCTTCCGAAGCAGGCACTCCCGTAAAACCCCCGCTCCGCCTCGGCTGGGTCTACTTCCCCAACGGTATGGTGCGTGACTTTTGGACCCCAGAAGGTGAAGGCCGTGACTTCAGGTTCAATAAGTCCAATGCCCCCCTCGAAGCCGTCCGCGAGCATATCACCCTCATCACCAACTTAGCCCATGATAAGGCCCGCCCCAATGGCGACGGTCCCGGAGCTCATGCCCGCGACGGTGCCACCTACCTCACCGGTGTTCAAGCCAAGAAGACTGGCGGTAAAGATGTTTACCTCGGAATATCGATCGATCAGGTGATTGCCCGCGACCTGGGTCGGCAAACCCGCTTGCCCTCGCTGGAACTCGGCACCGAACCGGCCCGCACCGAAGGCCGCTGCGACTCCGGCTACAGTTGTATCTACACCTCTAACATTTCCTGGCGCAGCCCCACCCAACCGAGCGGGGTCGAGATCAGCCCCCGGCGTGCCTTCGACCGGCTCTTCGGGGTGCCAGGCGAAGAAGGAGCAGCATTCCGAGCACGCTCTCTCGACCGCCGCAGTGTCCTCGATTTCGTGACCTCAGAAACGACCCGGCTCAAAAGCCAACTCGGAGCCGCAGACCGCCGCAAGCTCGCCGAGTATCTCGATAGCGTCCGTACCATCGAAAAGCAGATCGCTCAAGCTGAAGCCATGCCGCCGTTGAATGTCCCACCCGAACACCGACCCGCTGAGGAGTACCCCGCAGATTTTCTAACCCACATCCGCTTGATGTATGACCTCATCGCCCTGGCATGGCAGATGGATGCCACCCGTGTCTTCACCTTCATGTTTGCCAACTCCCAGACGAACCGCGTCTACGACAACCTCGGCATTCGCTCCGGACATCATCAACTCACCCACAGCACCGGACAGGAAAAGGAACTGCAGAAGATTGATGAATTCACGGTCGCCGAGTTCGCCCGCTTCATTGCCAAGCTGAAGTCGATCCCCGAAGGAACAGGGACGCTACTCGATCACTGCCTGGTGACACTCGGCTCGGGGATGGGCGACGGCCGTATCCACGATCACCATGAAATCCCCACGGTTGTAGCGGGGCACGCCGGCGGAACTGTCCCGGGTGGGCGATTGCTTAAACTCCGCCAGGAAACGCCGATGTGCAACCTCTTCGTGACTCAAGCGAAACTAGCCGGACTGAGACTCGCAAAATTCGGCGACAGCACCGGTGAGTTGACAGAACTGGTGAACTGATCAGGTCACAACCGACTCGGCAGGTTTACCATCCACCGCAGGATGATCGCCCACAGCCAAGAACGGTGGGCGTATCCACCTGGAGCGAACCTTCACTTCCCGTCCATCTCCGTCTTCACCAAGCCGCGGCAACTCACGTTTGCCTCAATGGCCGTAGCTACATTTCCCCAGCGGACGTTGCTCATTTCATCAACGAGTAAGTTACCACGTTGTCATGACATGCCACGTTGTGACCCTATGTTCACCTGCTACAGACTTCGCCCCGCCATTCCGAATGCACAGAATTAGACTGCGACTCGGTCCACAGAATCGCCGAAACCCAAGGATGTCACTCCTCGAAAAGCAGAGAAGAATTTCATCACAGCCTGCGAATTAGCAGCAGCATGGTACCGCCCAGCAAGCCGATGAAAGTCATGAGGATCGTGGATGGTTCGGGGACAACAGGAATATCGTTTGACCGCAAAAATTCTTGGTTGGTCGCGCTGAAAAGGGGCGACCACAGACTGACATCGCCGTAGCCATCCTCGTCAAAATCGGCACCATACGGATTGAAGCCACCAAAAAGAATTCCGACCACAAACCACTCTCCTGTGGTTGATGGCAGATACAGCGGGCCGCCACTATCACCAGTTGCAGTGCCGCCCTCTAGTGGCAGTGGCCAGGCCGAACCATAAGTATTGGTGCTGCCTTCTGGATGATCAAAATCCGATCGAATTGTAGTTCCCACATTCGCAGCTTCTTCAGGGGGCGCGCCGACGGCTTCGATAAGCTTACCGTCTTCCGGTCCGACAAAATCGATCGTGACTTCATGGGCCAGCCGCCAGACAGTATCCGTCAATTCCCGACCAAATCCATCACCCTGAATCCCATAACCGACACTCACCCCGACTTGCCCCAACGGATGAATCGCTCTTACTCGCGCCGGCACGATACCCTGAACCGGCCGATCCAGTTTCAACAAGGCCAAATCGTGCTCCGCGGGGCGATTCGGCCAGGCAGGATTCAACAAGATGTCTGTCACCGAATAAGGTGCCCTCAAAGGGGTTGGCCGAAGTCCCAAAGAAAATATCAACCAGCGGACGCGTCACTGATCCTGTAAACTCTGGATCAAATGCATGAGCTGAAGTTAATACAACATTCGGTGCCACGAGAACCCCGGTGTGCCAAAAACCAATCGAGTCATGATAAATATATCCCGTCGCGGCAAATGCAGGAATCTGCGCCAGTTGTTCGTACTGCGTCGGGGGCACATCGTGCCGGATGAAACCCGCCGAGCCAATCGTGCTCCAAGAGATAATCGCGACAATGGATAGCCTACCCGCCCAGCGTTGAACCATGAGCGTACTCCTAAAGTCTGTCGTGAACAGACCGCAAAGCGAGTGTGCTCTATCAGTTCTCTTTTCAGCACGCAAGAGCAATACCGAAGCAAAGGATTGCTGTTGAATCTCGGAATGCGATGAAGTGTCGGAATCTTCGCGTTACCAGTGGTCCATGAATATCACGCAGCAAGCTTGCTGCCACCTTCCGGCTTGGAACTAGTGTCAACGTTTACTTACTAGACCAGCGGAGGTGCCTTCCTATCTCTGATGCAATTAACGCAACTCATTTTCAGGAATAAACATAAAGCGATAGAGTAGCAAAGCTTAAGCCGCCTTGCAATGCTGGACCTCGATGTTGAAAGTGATGTCTGCTCGGCTTAGTTCCCTTGCCAAGCCTCTTCTGAT
>Ga0209017_10000557_pt1 | contig 35819 bp, 23 predicted proteins | sample YNPBryunderm2012_FD_185812 | JGI IMG/M metagenome (GOLD analysis project Ga0209017, IMG submission 185812) | Anoxygenic and chlorotrophic microbial mat microbial communities from Yellowstone National Park, USA - YNP Bryant MS undermat 2012... ...
CGGCGGTGGCGTCCTTGCTGCCGTCGTTGACGAACACGATCTCATAAGCCACCCCCAGCCCCCGCAGCGCCAAGTCGAGCCGCCGGTGGAGTTCGCCCACCACCGCCTCTTCGTTGTAGAGCGGCACCACCACGCTGAGCTCAAGATGATTCCACTTTTCCGTATTCCCAATCTTCTCAATACTCATGATGGACAACCCGGAAGCTAGAGGGTCAATTGAGTCAGTATATTTACGTCAGAATATCTTATGTACTGAGAAAATACTACAATGCACTATTTGATCATAATTTATTAAGGTTCCAATTTGTTTCCGGCCAGAGTACACATTCAATAACACCGGACATCTTAGTCATATAAGATACATCATTATCTTTAGAAGGGAAGACAAATATAGAACGATGCCCTCGAAATTGAGACACCAGAGACGATCATGACCTCGCTGAGAACCGAGTGAACCGCAGGCAGATTAAAAAAAGACTCGTCAATGTGTATGTCTGGATATCGATCTAGTGTCAAACCAAACATGATCGTCGGCAGACTCAGAATCACAAAGCAAGAGAATATTACAATTGTTTTTTGATTTATGTAAGATAACAACGGTTTATAATTTTCTAGGTTTCCCATGATTTTCCGACCCTCTCTTTCGTCAGAATGCAACCCATTTTGAGAAATTTGAGAAAGCGTCGTGGAGGTCGGCTCGACGTTCTGATGTTCTCACCAGTAGACCTAATCTCACTGGGTCCATCTTGCTCATCCTGTTAGACGCTTTCCCTCAATCCAACCACTGATGGTTTCCAGGATTTCCCCGCGGCGGACCAGGGCGAGCAGGTGGTCCTCGTTGGCCCACCAACGTTCGGTAAGTGTCACTTCGGCGACGCGAAGGTGGGCGATCCCGCGACGGGTGGCGCGGGGGGTGACGCTCCAATCACGCTCCCCCTGGAGAACCAGGACGGGACGTCCGCGCCAGGCGTCGGCGAAGCCAGAAGACGCCAGGATCGTACGATTCATCACCGCCGAAAGGAAGACGAGACCGCCAAAGCGTTGACCGGCTGCGACGGCGAGGCGGGCCAGGCCGTTGCCGCCGTCGGAAATCCCCACCGCGATGCGGCGCTGGGGGCGGGGGTCGATGCCGAACCGCGACTCGACCAGGTTGAGCGCGCGAAGGGCTGGTTCCACGCCATCGGCCTTCCAGAAGCCGAAGCCGTGACTGGGGGCGACCACCACCAGCCGCTGGGCGTCGGCCAGAGGCGCGAACAGCGCGGGATGAAGCCGGGGATTGCCGCCGTCGCCGTGGAAACTCATCAAGAGGCCCGGCGGGTTGGAAGGTGGGACGTTGGGATCGTGGAGCGGCGTCCAGATCGAGTCTGGCACATAAACGAAGCAGTGGGCTGGTCCTCCCAGGCCGAGCAACCCGGCCCAGCCCAGGCTCAGAACCGACTCCCAAGGTTGGCCGGGAGTTCGCATCGCCTCGGTTTGGGCGAGAAGGTCGGCGACGCTTCGGCGGATGAGACGGCGTCGCTCCCGGTTCAAGCCACCTACTAACCAACTCGCCACCCAGGCTCCGAAAGCCGTCAGCCTCGCCTCGGGCAATCGTCGAGCCAGACGACGATGCAACGAACGGTTGAGGGAGGATTGCGATTGCGAACCGCTGCCCGCCTCGGCTGGGAGGAGGGCGTCGCGGCCGTGGCCGATCTCCGAAATCGATAAGGGATCGTCCAACCAGATTGAAAGGAGTCGGCCCATGCGTGGTCGTCTCAAACCGAGCGGGGAAGGGTTTCCCGAGACTCGACGTCACCGGATGGCGTCCCCCAAACCAAACCAACGGCATTGGCCGCCGCCCCCAACCTCAGGCGAAGGTGGAAACGACGGCCAAGGCGACAGCGACGGCTTGGGCTTGGATTTGGCCCACCGGGCCGGGTTCCAATTACGCGACCTGTTCCCGAGCCAGGTGATGGCTCACGCCCTCAGTTCGAAGCCCTTGCGATAGTCGCGGCGGATGAAAGCGTCGGCGGAGGGGTTGCCTTTGGCCTTCATCGCTGCGGCGTCCCACTCGATTTTGGCCCCGGCGCGGAGGGCGACGACCCCCAGCAGAACCGTCTCGGTCAACTTGCCGGCGTAGTCGAAGTTGGACATCGGGGTGAGTTTGCCTTCGATGCCATCGACGAATTCGCGGAAGTGCCCGCCCTTGCAGCGGGGAATGAACGGCTCGGGAGCCTGGTACTCCTTATAGTTTTCCTCCGGCAGCAGCACGTATTCGCTACCGTAGTCGTTTTGCGAGTAGAACGACCCTTTGTCGCCGATGACCAAGAGGCCGCTGTCGTCGCGTTTCTTGCCGTAAAGCAGTTCATCCGGGAATTTCTTGGAGTCGGGCAGGTTTTTGCCACCGTCGTACCAGTACAGGGTGAGCGGCGCGCGGTCGCCACGGGCGGCGAACTCGAGCTTGATGACCGACCAGACGGGGAAGCTCTCGTTGTCCACGATGCCGGAGGTGTCCACCACCTCGGCGGAGATCGGATCAATCAGGTCCAGACCCATGAAGGCGACGTTGAGGGTATGGCAGGCCATGTCGCCCAGCGCGCCGGTGCCGTAGTCGAGCCAACCGCGCCAGTCGAAGGGGTGGTAGCCGTCGTTGAAGGGCCGCATCGGAGCCGGTCCCACGAATTCGTTCCAGTGAATGTGGGGCGGCACCGGCTTTTCGCCTTGGGGACGCGTCATGCCCTGAGGCCACACCGGACGGTTGGTCCAGCAGTGGATGGTGTGGACCGTGCCCAGCGCGCCGGACTTGAGAATTTCGGCCCCGCGGCGCAATCCGTCGGCGGCGGTGCCCTGGTTGCCCATCTGGGTGGCCAGCTTCTTTTCGGCGGCGAGTTCGCGGAGGTAGCGAGCTTCCTCGATCGACCAGGTGAGCGGCTTTTGCACAAAGGCGTGCTTGCCCATCCGCATGGCAGCCGCGGCGATGACGGCGTGGGTGTGATCCGGGGTCGAGACGGTCACGGCGTCGATCTTGTCGCCGAGTTCCTCCAGCAAGGTCCGATAGTCATAATACTTGCGGGCGTTGGGGAACTTGGAGGCCTTCTCGTTGAGGGTGTTTTCGTCGATGTCGCATAGGGCGACGATCTCGCCGAACGTTCCAGCGTCGTCGGTGTCGCTGGAACCCTTGCCGCCGACGCCGAAGCAAGCGAAGCGGATCTTGTCGTTGGGGGCCTGACCACGGGCCTGCGACCAGGAATAGCCGCCCACAGTCCAAAGACTGACGCCGGCGGCGGCCGCCGCCGAGGTTCGAAGGAAGTCGCGGCGGCTGGAGCCGCCCGGACGACGCGCGGGTGTCATATCACATGCCTCGCGTTAGGGTTGAGTGGAGAGGAGTGGAGCGGGGGGAGCCAAGACGAGACGAACGGGAGGGAACGCCGGCGGAGTGAAGCGGATCCATGGAGCCGGGGAGCTGGCGGAAAACACCGTCTCCCAGCCTCCGCGCTCGCGGTGGAGCCTCGACCCTCCACTAGACGACCTCTCGGAATACCCGAACCCACGCGCCAAGGCAACAGGGTCGCGGTTTTCGCCGCGACGCCCTCTTTCTTGTCGTCGCTGCTACCCTCGCCCCCTCCTGGAGAGCAGATTCATCCTCGGCTCACTCGCCAATCACCTTGACTAGCACCCGCTTGGGTCGGCGTCCGTCGAACTCGCCGTAGAAGATTTGTTCCCACGGGCCGAAGTCGAGTTTTCCGTTGGTGATCGCCACAACGACCTCGCGTCCCATGATCTGACGCTTCAGGTGGGCGTCGGCGTTGTCCTCGCCGGTGCGGTTGTGGGCGTAACGCTGGGGCGAGGGATCGAACGGGGCCAAGCCCTCCAGCCATACCTTGTAATCCTTGTGCAACCCCGGCTCATCATCGTTAATGAACACCGAGGCGGTGATGTGCATGGCGTTGACCAGACACAGCCCCTCCTTCACCCCGCTTTCGGCCACCAGTCGCTCGACCTCGGGGGTGATGTTGAGGAACGCCATGCGCTCGGGAATTGTGAAGGTCAGATGGCGCGTGAGGCTTTTCATGGACGGCGCGAATCCTTGAACAAATTGACGATTCAGGGGTGACTCCGAGACGCGACAGCATCAACCAAGACGATTTGGATCGACCATCGGTCGGGACGCGGCGGGGCGAATGCGAGTCAGCGTGGAGTGTCCTCGACCGAGAACCATCCTAGACGGATGCCCCAGGCCAGCACCATTCCCACCACGAAGCCGATGGCGACGCTCTTCAACGCCAGGGCGACGCCGACGACCGCCAGCATCACGAAGGCGTCGGCCCGTCGGGTCTGGTCGCGGGCGGTTAGGGCCAGCTCCAGGCCACCGAAGCCGATCAGCACTCCCAACACACTCTTGGGGTACGCCTGGCAAAGCTCGATCAACGAGGTGCCGAACACCACCGCCAGAATCAGCTTGACCGTCCCCAGAAACAAGATCGCGCCGTTGGTCCGCGCTCCAAAACGATGTTGCGCGGCCAGACCGCCGGCCCCATGACACATCGGCATCGCGGCGAACCAGACGCCGACCAGGTTCATGAGTCCCACCGACACCGCCACCCTGCGGGGGGAGGCGGGCCGGTCGGGATAAAGATCGACCGACAGCGCGCAGACGGCGATCACCGAGTTGAGCAGGGTCAAAGGCAGCTGGGGCAACGTCGCCTTAGGGAAGGCCGACACGAAGTCGGCCCAGCTCGGCGGCGACCAGGTCGGGAGAGTCAACCCCACCCCCAAGGTTGCAACCGCTTCGGGACGGTCAAGCAACGCCACCACGAACCCCAAACCCACCACCAGAATCGCCGGCGGCCAACGCTTCGACCCCGACAGCCCTAACACCAACCCCGCCGCGACCAGCGCGGTCAACCCGCCGTTCCAGGTCCACCCTGAGCCCGGCTCGATAATCCACTCGACCCCTTTCATCAAGAGAGTCAACCCCATCCAAAGCTGCACACCTCGAATGACGCAACGAGGGACGACCCGGTTGATCCGGTCAATGAGTCCCGCCAGCCCCAGCGCCAGCACCGCTAGGCTCACCGACGCGCCGGCGGCGACGATTTCGGGCACGGTCAGGCCCTCAGTCAGCGCGACCGCGGCAATCGCCTTCATCGGCTGGACCGCCATCGGAATGGCGAAGATCAAGCCGGTCAGCACGTTGAACAACCCGGCGAAAAACAGTCCCGTGGCGAAGTTCAGGCCGTTCTGGACCGCCATGCCCAACAATAAAGGCAAGAAGGTGCCCAGATCTCCGAGCGATCCGGCGATCTCGCTCCGATTGAGCCGCGCTTGGGCCAGCGTCTCCAACAGAGTAGGTTCCAAGGCGTTGGACAGATCGGAAACATCCACGTTGTTGGACATGGCGGATCGGTTTCCCGAACAGGTTAGAGTCGGCCTGGATGCGGCGAAAACGGAACGAGGTTGGGTTCAAGTCAAGTCGGGCGGGACGCGCCAATTGACAAGGCGTTGCCGCAGCCGAGGTTCGATTGATTGGACCACGCGCCAGGAAGGATCGCAACCCGTGGAACCAGCGACTCATTTCCACGCCCACGCCGTCCAACTCAAGGACAAGACCTGGCTCACAAGTCAACGTCAAGATGACTCTCAGGCCTGGAAGTTCGCTGGGACGTCCGATGAGGAAGAGGCGCGTCGGGCCAAGTCGCTGAGAATCGCCGCCCGCATAGGACGCGGCCGCAAGCGTCCGCTGCGCGAGGCGGTCCTCGCCAAGTTCACCCGGCACGACGACCCGCAGGCGACGGGCGACTCCATGATCGCCAAGCACGCGGCCAAGGACGCTGATTGGAACGACGGCGGGACAGACGCGGCACGAATCGGCTTGGTCACATCCTGATGCAGCTGCGCGAGGCACTTCCCCGGATTGAAGCGACCTGACCCGATCACGGGTTCGTCGGAAACGAGGGTCCGCCCCCGCGCGAACCGGACGGGCGGCCGCGGCGTAACGGCTTTCAACGGAGACTAGGTTCTGGTTTGGTTGGCGAAACAAGGTCGGGTTTCCGCCCCGATGAGCGAGTCGATGCCGCAGCCCGCCCCACCCCGTCTGACGATCGCCCTGAACGTGGCGGGACGACCAGTTCTGGTGGTCGGCCTGGGTCCGGTAGGCCGTCGCAAGGCGGCAAGCCTTGCCGAGGCCGGCGCATTAGTTAGTGGAATCGACCCCCGCGACGATCCTGCCTTCGTCGCCGAGCTCGCCGGGATCCCGCTGGCCAGACGCTGGATCGAACCGTATCGGGCCGAACGGCTCGACGCCGAAGCGTGGGCGCTGGTGGCGCTGTGCGCCCCGGAGGAGGTCAACCGGATCGCCGCTGCGGAGGCCCAAAACCGAGGCCTCTGGGTCGCCACGGCCAGCGAGCCGGAGCGGAGCGACTGGATTTTGCCGGCCCGCCAACGGTTGGGGAACTCGAGAGCGACCCTAGCCCTCTCAACCGAGGGAGCCGGTCCCGCCCTGGCCGCCGCGCTCGTTCGTCGCGCCGCCGAGGCGATCCAACCCTGGAACGACTGGATCGCCGCCGCCGGACGGCTCCGGGCCGAAGCCCGCGCGACGATCGCTGACCCCGCGCAACGCCGCGCCTGGGTCGCTTCGCTCGCCTCCGAACCACGGCTCGAACAAGTGCGCAACCAGGGCGTATCCGTTGTGGAAGCCCAGGCGCGGGAGGAGTTGAGACGGCTCCGCGGCCCCCTCCTCAACCGCGACCCCCTTGGCGAGTCCGCCGGCTTCCCCCCATAATGAGTCCCGCTCTCAATCAACCCCCACCATCATTCCAAGCCAACCTCACCCCCCTCACCCTGAAGTCGCCGCGCCCCCAATCGGCGGAGGGTGGTCGTTTTTACGACGCCGCTTGACCTCGTTTAGATCCGCTTCGCTTCGTTCCCGCGCCGCAATGGCGAGTCCGCAACCACAATCGATTTACCCATCTACACAATTTTCTTTGATTTTGATGATGGAGGAGATGAACGCGATGGCCACGCCGCCGATGATTGAGGCGTTCGGGTTGTGGAAACAGTTTGGTTCCTTCCTGGCCGTCCGCGACGTGACCTTCACGGTTCCCAAAGGCCAAGTCGTCGCGTTTCTTGGGCCCAACGGCGCGGGGAAAACCACCACGATGCGGTTGCTGACCGGCTTCATCGCCCCCACCAAGGGGCAGGCCAGAATCGCCGGCATCGACGTGCAAACCAATCGCATCGAAGCCGCCGAACATCTCGGCTATCTGCCTGAGAACGGTCCCCTCTATCTCGACATGACTCCGCGCGACCTACTGACCTTCTTTGGCTCGGTGCGCGGCATGAGCCGGGCCCAGCTTCAGGACCGCATGGAGGCCGTCGTCACCCAGTGCGCTCTGAGCCAAGTGGCCGACAAACCGACCGGCAAACTCTCCAAGGGCTACAAGCAACGGGTGGCGATGGCCCTGGCGTTGCTGCACGATCCCGAAGTGTTGATCATGGACGAACCGACCAGCGGCCTGGACCCTAACCAGATTCAAGGAGTCCGCAAGCTGATCCGCGAGTTGGGCCAAACCAAAACAATCATTGTCTCCACCCACATCCTTCAAGAGGTCGCTCCAATCGCCCATCGGGTGTTGTTCATCCACGACGGCAAGCTTGTCTTCGATGGTCCCCCCGAAGCGATGACCGCCGACGGCCTCACGATGGAGGAAAAATTCCACCGCCTGACCGCCCAGCCGGTCTGACCCAAGTCCTGATCACGTGGCTTGGTCTCCATCCGAACGAAGAAGTGGAAGTGGAACTCGAGTCGAGATCAAGAGAAGAGCGAGCCGTCGCTCGCCCGGACCCATCCCCCGCGAGTCGCCAACGCCACCCGCGTCGGCCTCACCCGGCGGCTCATCGCGGGTTGGTCCCTTCGGAATGCCTTCCAACGTCGAGCCGCCTCAACTCAACCTACCCCGTCGGCTCGAACTCGTTTGAATCGGTCTTTCAACCATTGCGATGAGGATTGCCCGTGGCCACCACCTCGACCCCGACGGCCTTCGACACGCTCGACCACAACGCCACCCCTGCGCCCGACTTGTCCAACCTCTCACGCCCCCCCGCCCCCACCGCGTCCTCGGCCTGGCTGCGCCCCCATGTGGTCAACGCGGTCTTCCGGCGCAACGTGGCAAGCTATTTCGTCAATCCCGCTGGTTATGTTTTCATTACACTCTTTGTTCTAGTCTGCTCATATGTGGCGTTTTGTCGTCCTGAGTTCTTTTCCAACAATCTGGCGACCCTGGACACTCTGAACGAATGGATGCCTTACCTGCTGCTGTTTTTCGTGCCGGCGATCACCATGAGCCTCTGGGCCGAGGAGCGCAAGCAGGGGACCGAGGAACTGCTTTTGACCCTACCGGCTAAAGACCTTGAAGTGGTGATTGGGAAATATCTTGCGGCGTTGGGAATTTACACCGCCGCCCTGGTCTTTACTGCGCCGCTGGCGATTTTGTTGATGGTTCTGGGGCGTCCCGACCCCGGCGTGCTGATTTCGACCTTCCTGGGCTACTGGCTGATGGGAGCCATGCTCATCTCGGTGGGCATGGTGGCTTCGTTGTTGTCCACCAACGTGACGGTGGCCTTCATCCTAGGGGCGCTGTTCTGCGCGGTGCCAGTCTTTCTCGACCAGGCTGGTTGGTTGTTTGGCTCGCTGACGGCCCGCCAAGTGGTCGAGGACCTGGCGGTGCCCACCCAGTTCCGCGACTTCGGCGCGGGGGTGGTGTCGTTCGGCGGCATCTTCTACTTCCTCTCGACCGCCGTGGTCATGCTCTTTCTCAACATGGTGCTGCTGGGACGTCGTCACTGGGCTGGCGGCGAGGCCAGCGCCGGCAAGTGGGTCCACGCCGTCACTCGCGCCGTCGCTTTGGCCGTGGCGATGGGCAGCGCCACGGTGATCGTCGCGGCCCTGGGTTGGCGTTTGGATGCCAGTGAAGAACAATTACACACCCTCTCGCCCGAGACGATTCAAATTGTCAAGAGCCTTCCTGAAGACCGGCCGGTGTATGTGCGGGCGTTCTTCAGCCCCGAGGTGCCGCGCGACTACGTGACGGTCAAACGCGACCTGATCAACGTGCTGCGACGGGTCAACTCGACGGCGGGCAAACGAGTGCAACTCGACCTGATCGAGACCCAACTGTACTCCGAAGAGGCCGCCTCGGCCGCCAAACTGGGAATCACCCCCCGCCAGGTCGTCACCGCCGACGAGGCTCGCCGCTCGACCAACGAGATCGTCCTGGGCGTGGCCTTCACCTGCGGCACTGAGGAGGTGGTCCTGCCGTTCCTCGAACCGGGAGTTCCCGTGGAATACGAGGTGGCCCGCTCGCTCAAGGTCGTCGCCGGAGGACAGCGCAAGAAACTCGGCGTCCTGACCACCGACGCGGCACTCATGGGCGGGGGAGGCTTCATGACTGGCCAGACCTCCGAATGGGCGATCATCTCCGAACTGCGCAAGCAATACAATGTGCGTTCGATCTCGCCCGATGGACCGATCGACCCTAAGGAGGTCGATGTGTTGATCGCGGCGATGCCCTCCAGCCTGACCCAGCCGCAGATGGACAACCTGAGGGCGTTCATCAAGGCCGGCGGCCCCACTTTGATCCTGGACGACCCGCTGCCCCTGTCTAACCCGATGCTCTCGCCCCCGCTATCCAAACCCGCGCCGGGACGCCAATCGATGTTCGGCGGGCCGCCCCCGACCCAACCCAAGGGCGACATCCGCCAACTGCTTGATGATTTGGGGGTCTCCTGGCCCACCACCGACATCGTTTGGAATCCCGACAACCCTCATCCCCAGCTCGCCGACGGTCTGCCCGAGGAAATCGTGTTCGTCACCCGCAATACCGGCCTCCGCCGTGGCGCGCGCGACAACGCGCCTGGCCTCTCGAACACCGACCCGATTGTGGCGGGGATGCAGGAAATCGTGCTGCTATTCGCCGGACGGATCAACCGGGTCGGCAAGCCCGGCCTGACCTTTACCCCCTTGATCCGCACCGACGTCAACGGCGGTTTGATTGACTGGCGACGCACCGTCCGCTCGCAACTCGACTTCGGCGATATGGACGTGGTCGAAGCGGTCCAAATGGCCTCGCAACTGGGCATCCCCGGTGCCATCACCCTCAACCCCCGCCGCCCCCGGGTGCCCACCGGCACCTCCTACACCCTGGCGGCCCGCATTCAGAGCGAAGCGTCGGCCAAATCCAGCAACCAAGCCCAAACCCAAACCAGCGACGCCTCCACTCAAGAGAGCTCCAAGATTCATGTGGTCTTCGTCGCCGACCTCGACCTGATCTCCGACCAGTTCTTCGCGCTGCGCGGCGAGTCGGTCGAGCAACTCCGCCGCCGAGGCATGGGCAATCTGATTTTGGACAACGTGAACTTCATCCTCAACTGCGTTGATGTGTTGGCTGGCGACATGACGTTTGTCGAACTCCGCAAGCGACGCCCCCTGCACCGCACTCTGGAAGGTCTGGAGCGTCAGACTCAACAGTTCGTCGAAAAGACCCAAGAGCAACTCAAGACGTTTGAGGAGGAGGAAAAGCGGCTCATCGACAAGGCACAAACTGAGTTCAACAAGGAGGTCGAGGCGGTCGAACGGGACGAAACCCTGGAGCCGGTGGTCAAGGAGGCCAAACTCCGCTACCTCAAGGAAGTCGCCGAACGCAAACTCGACCAGCGCCGCCGGGAAATCGAGGACCAAACCCGGCTCAAGATCGAAGAAGCCAAAACCGAGAAGGAGCGGCAAATCCGCGGCATCCAGAACCAAACCCGCACCTATGCTTTGGCCTTGCCGCCACTGCTGCCGGCGGTTTTGGGTCTGGTCGTCTTCTTCAGCCGCGCCAGCCGGGAAAATCGGGGAGCTAACCCCAACCGCCTGGTCTGAACTCAGCCCGTCGAGTGTCGCGATTTCAACCCCTCACCGATCGATAAGGCAACGTTATCGAACTAAATCGAATCGAATCGAATCGAATCGCACCGAGCCGAGCCGCCGACGCAACCTCGGCGGCCCGCGCTCGTCTTCGAGTGGGAACCAAACACCATGAACGAACTTCAACGCACCTTGGTTTACGTGGTGGTCGCCCTCGCGCTGCTGGCCACCGCCGCCTACGTCCGAATGCCGCCCACCATCCGCCTGGATGTGGCTGCCGACGAGGGCCAGCCCTTCTTCCCCGAGTTCACCGACCCTCTGGCCGCCGGAGCGCTCGAGGTGGTTGAATACAACCCCCGCGAGGCCAAGATCCAACGGTTCCGGGTGGTCAACACCAACGGTGTGTGGACCATTCCCACCCACTCCAACTATCCCGCCGACGCGCGGGACCGCCTGGCTAAAACCGCCGGGGCGGTCATCGGCTTGACTAAGGATCAATTCATCACTAACGACCCGCGCGACTTCCCCAAACTCGGCTTGCTAGCCCCCGACGACCCGGAAGCCTCCTCGATCGCCGCTGCTTCCAAGGGCAAAGATAAAGATGGGGAGGACGAGGTCGAAGGCGACCCCCGAGGCAAACTCATCACCATCAGCAAAGCCGACGGCGGCCCGGTCCTCGCCTCATTCATCATCGGCAAGCCGGTGCCTAACCGCGAGGGCTTCCGCTACGTCCGTCTGCCCGACTCCAAGTCGGCCTACGCCGTGCGGGTTGAGGCCGACATTTCCACCAAATTCTCCGACTGGATCGAAACCAACCTGCTTCAACTCGACACCTCGCGGGTCGTCAAGCTGGAATTCAACCGCAACCACTTCGACGAAACCCGCACCCGGTTCATCGAGAACGGCCAACCGGTGATCGACCTGCGCCGGGGAATGATCCCGGGCGAAGTCTTCCAACTCACCCGGCTCAACCCCGGCGACCCCTGGCAACTCAGCGGTCTGGAAATTCCCCAGGGCCGCGAACTCGACACGGCTAAGACCAACACCATCCTCAGCGCCCTGAGCGACGTCAAGATCGTCGGCGTCCGCACCAAACCAGCCAACCTCAAACAGGCGCTGGACGCCTCCGACAAGACCGGCTCATTGTTCGTGCCGATTGCCTCGATCGACCAAGCGTTTCTGAGTCAACTGGCAGCCATCGGGCGGATGTCCCAGGGTCGCCCTGCCCCCGGCGAGGAACCGGCGGACGAATCCCAAGGCCGTGAGCCGACCGGCTTTATGATCTGCTACAAGGCCGAGGGACCCAACCGCGACCAGGCGATCCCGTTCGGCGTGTTGCCCACCCAATCGTCGGTTCGGATCGGCACCTCCGAAGGCGTCGTTTACAACCTGTTCTTTGGTGAGCCACTGTTCGCCCAAGGAACCGAACTGGAGGCCGGTGGAGCCGATGACCGCGTCGCCCCTGCGTCAACCGAAAACCAAGGCGAGAACGCCGAAGCCAACTCGGCCGGTTCCAAATCTGACGCCGACGCCGGGCGGTTCCTGTTCGTCTCGGTCGAGTTCGACGAAAGCCTGCTGCCGCCACCGCCTCCGCCGCCAGCGATCGAGCCGGACTTGGAGCAGGTTGTCTTCGAAGACCCGTTCCAGACCGACGAACTCCCCCGTCACCCGATCCGCGACCAGCGCCGCGCCGCCGAGGACGCAGCCAAACAGCGTGAAAAGGACCTCCAGGAACAACGCCGCCAACAAATCGAGGCGGGCCGCAAACGGGTTGAGCAACTGGGGAAACGCTTCGCCAACTGGTACTACGTAACCCGTGGCGATTCCTTCAAGCAAATCGCCGTCGCTCCGACCGATCTGCTCAAAGCGCCCAGCGAATCCGGATCCGGTTCCCAGAGCGGCTCGTCGGTTCCTGGTTCGTCGTCCAACTCCGACTTCGGCTTGGACGACGTGCCGGCCCCAAACGCTCCAGGCCAATGACCAGAAAACGAAAATGAATCCGATCCTGGGACAATGGCGTGATCGATCCAACCTTTGAGCGATCCGCTGCGTAGAACCAACCATCCAGCGCGGGGATCATGTTTGGTCCGATCTCGGGCGACCCGATCCCCCCCTTTTGCTTCCCTTCCCGATCCCCACCCCGGCTCGTTCCGGGGTGGTTGCGATCGACCGCACGGCCTCCGCGGGAGTCGGCGACGTGATTCCTTGTTGGACGCGCAAACCATCCCCTCGCCCCCTCAACATCTCCGCCTTCATGGCGATCAGCGCCGCGTTGGGCAGCCTGGCCCTCACACTGGGCGGCGGCTGTGGCTCCTCCCAACCGACCGAACGGGAGGTCGCCACGTTTCCCGGGGTGCGGTTGACTGTGGCGGTCGTCGAAGACGAAACCCGATTGCCAACTCTTCGGCTGTTGACCGGAGAATGGGCCGCTGCCCGTCAAGCCGAAGCCATCGTCGCCGCCCAACCGATCCAACTCCTCACCCAACCGCCCGACGCCGACGTGTTGCTCTTTCCCGGCGACCGCATGGGCGAACTCGTCGATCTCGACGCCCTGATTCCCCTGCCCGAACGGGTGGTCCGAACCCCACGCGACCCACGCGACGACGACTTCGAACTTGACGACGATTCACCCGCCTCGCGGGGACGGGGTGGCGATCGAACCCCGAAGACGACCCCTCGGGCCGACGACCCTCTCGACTTCGAGGCGATCGCGCCAGGCCTGCGGGATCGAGCCACCCGCTACGGCAGGGACCGCATGGCGCTTCCATATTCCACCTCGGTCTTGGTGTTGGTCTATCGAATCGACCGCTTCGCCGATCCCACCCTTCGAGCCGCCGCTCAAGAGGCCGGCGTGAGCCTAGACCCACCTCGAACCTGGGAGGAATTCGACCGCCTGGCCGCCTTCCTGCACCACCGCGACTGGTCGGGCGACGGTCAGCCCGACGCCGCGCTGGCTGTGGCCCTGGGACCAGACCCCAACGAGCGAATCGCTGTCGATCTGTTCCTGGCCCGCGCGGGGGCGGTGGGCCGTCACCGGGATTCGCTCTCGTTTCTCTTGGACTACCGAACGCTGCAACCCCGTTTGACCAGCCCTCCGTTTGTGGACACCCTGGAGGCGATTGTCTCCTCACGGGCGCTGGGTCCTGAAGGGATCGAGCGGTTCGACGCCAACGCCGCCCGCGCCGCCTTCCGCGAAGGTCGGGTTGCTCTCCTAATCGACCGGGCCGAAATGGCTCCAAGTTGGTCCGATCCCACCAATGGAGTCGGCTCGGGTTCCTCTACCGCCCCTGCCCCCACTGGCGCGGCTTCGATCCAGATCGGTGTGGCTCCCCTGCCAGGATCCCAACGTGTGTTTAATCCCTCGTCCCAAGAGTGGGAGCGCTCGTCCGACCTGAATTGCCCCACCTATCTGCCCCGCGGCGGGGGCTGGCTGATCGGGATCGCGTCCCGGACCAGCGAAGGCCCGCAACGCCAGGCAGCGATCGACCTGGCGCGGTTCCTAGCCGGTCGCCAAGCCGGTCAGCAGATCAGCCGGGACCGTCAGGCCCCGGCGTTGCCGACCCGTCCTCAAGGAATCGTCGCGCCACTAGCCACTGGACTAGACTTGGCCCGTTGGGGCCGTTCCGTCACCGAAACCCTCACCGCTTCCCAAATCGCCCTCGGTCCCCGATTCCCCGCCGCCCCCGACTTCCTGGCCGATCTCGAAGCCGCGCGGCTGGCCGCTCTTGAAGGCCAACCCGCAGCCCAGGCTCTCGCCGAAGCGGCTCAGTCTTGGACCCAACGGATCGAGCAGTACGGGCGGGATCGTCTCACCTGGCACTATTCCAAGGACTTAATCGAGATTCCGGTGGCCGACACGCCCCCACCCCGGGCCTCGGCCCGTTGATGACCCCATCCCGCGTCGCCTCCTCAATTTGATTCGAATCGAACTTGACCTTCATCTCGACTGAGCCACCCGTTGATAGAGGTCGAGCAGCCGCGGCAGGCAGCGATCCAGGGTGTACTTTTCCTCGATGAGTTCCATGCCCGCCCGCGCCAAGTGACGATGACCCCGGGGATCGCGCAACACCGCCAAGGTCGCCTCGGCGATCGCCTCGTCATCGTGGAAGGGTGCCAGCAACCCGGTGCGGTTGTGTTCGATCAATTCCCGCACCGGCGGGGTGTCGGAGGCGATCACCGTCGCGCCGCAGGCCAGCGCGTCGAACAGCGACCACGACAGCACGAATGGAACAGTCAAATAAATGTGCGCGTCGCTCAGCGAGAAGATGCGGGCCAGCTCCTGGGGCGGCACGGTACCGACGAACCGAAATCGTGAGAGGTCATAATCATCTTGCTTGAGAACATGTTCACGAAATGACTTTTCTTGGATGTACTTGAGGTCACCGCCGTAGGAGACCCGATCGGAACCGACCACGATGAACAACACGTCGGGGTCGCGTTGGGCGATCCGCTTGGCGGCCTTCATAAAGATGTCAAAGCCGCGCATCGCCTCGAAGCCGCGGGAGACGTAGGTGACGATCTTGACGCCGTTGGGGATCGCCTCGCCCGCGACGACTCGTTGAGGGTTCTCGACCCGCGACCAGATGGCGCGATCGACTCCGTCGAAGATGACTTCGATCTTGTCGAGATATTCGGGGGGGAACAGACTTCGCTGCCATACGGTTGGGCTGTAGCCGCGGTCGCAGTTGTTGAGGTCGAGCAGGATCATGGCGTTGCGGCAGTAGGACCGCAAAAAGTCGATCTCGCGGGGCAGGAACTCGGGACGGAAATCGAGGTCGGAACCGTGGGGGTGGTAAAAATATTCAAAATAGTTGAGAATCGGGCAATCGAACAACTCTCGCAGGAAGAGGGTCGAGCCGAAGCCGGAATGGCCCACGATGAGGTCGGGTTTGAGGCCGGGGAACTGGCGGCAGGCGGCGTGGACCCCGTGGGCGTGGGCCACCGCGTTTTCAAAGGTTCGCACACAATAATGGGTTGTTTTGGTGGCTCCGCCGATTGGGGTGTACTGGTAGCGTTGGATGCCGTCCACCAGGCCCGCCGGTTTGTTGGAGAGGAACGAACACCGAAACCCGTGCCGTTTGACCAGATATCGGGCGATGTGGCCGAACTGGGCCGGGTAGTTCTGATGAACGAAAAGGATGTGCATCGGCGGTCTCGCGGAACGGTCACGGGTGAATCCAAGGCGATCGGAGTGGAGTGGTCGGAGCGCGACGCCAGGGACGGGACCATTCCCTGGCGGCGCGACATTCACTCGAAGAGAGTTTACCCGATGATCGCCCATCTCCCGGGCGTCTTGGCGGCGCGGCTGGACTTTGCGGATGATTGGCCTTGGCTTGGTTTAGCGGATGCGGTCGAGGTCAGGGACCAGCCAAAGTTGGTCGTTCCACTGAAATGCGCCACGCAGCAGGTCGGATCGAATGTGGGGGTCGAGTCCAACAGGGCGACAGGGGACTGGCAGGGTGATGGTGCGGATGCCGGGACGGGTGGGGAAGGCGAAGAGTTGGCCTAGGGTGTTGCGGACCACCGCCAGGCTCCGGCGCTCGTCACGGGTTTCGGCGAGGCGGCGGAACGGCAGAGCGCGGCCGGCCAGTTGGTTGCGTCGGGCGGGGTTGATCAACGAGGGGGCCAGACCCAGCCGGGCGGCCAGGTCGATGAGGGGGATGGGTCGTTGACGCCAGGCGATCACGCCGGGGGCGTCGCCGGGTGCCAGGGGGATCACCAGCATCGGGGCGTCGTCCAGCACCGCGATGACCTGGGAGACGCTGACGATCACCCCCGAGGAGGCATCCGAACGACCATCGGCCTGGAACTCCTCGATGGGAAAGAACAGGACGCGCTTGGAGTGTCCGCCGCCTAGGATAGGGGCATCGGCGACTGTGGCACGAGCGGGACCGATTCGGGCTGGCAGGAGTCCTTCCTCGTCGAAGGCGTCGTTCCACCCCTGGCCTGTTTTGACCAGCGAGCGAATCACCCCGTTGATTGGACGCAGGCGGCCGGGAGCCAAGAGGGGCACGAAGGCGTCGATCTCACCGTCGGCCTCACCTGCGGGCGTGGGATCGGACTCCTCGCGCTCAGGACGGTTTTCGGCGTCGCGCCACACTGAAGCCAGGGCGTGGGGCGATTCCCTCAACACCGAGGTGGGCACCAGCGCCTTGATTGGCGGCGTGCCCGAGCCGAACACGGGGCTTGGCAGGGTCATCAACGCCTGATCGGGGACTGCCACCACCCGCGAGACGGTGTCGGTCAGCACGGCCCAGAGCCCTTCGGCTCCACGAAGCACCAGAATGTGACGGCCACGGGCGCGGGAACCGCTGGAGAGCCGCGCGTTGTCGCTGTGATCGAAACATAGCAAATCGGCCAGCGAGAACACTGGCACGGTTGGGCCGCCCGATTCCTCCAATACGCCCAATGCGCCACTGCCGGGTGGCACCTTAGCGCGCTTCATCCGACTGGAGCGCTGGACGCTGGCAACGGCGGTCATCTCCAGGGCCAACGAACGCCCACCCGCGACGCACCGCGCCAGCGCGACCGTGGCCGGTCGGCTTGGACTGGTGGTGGTCAGCGGAACTCGGGACTCGTGGGGGTGGTCCCACCCGGTTTGGTTGCTCTGACGTTCCCGCTGGTGAATCGATCCCAACGCCGATGGTGGGTCGCTCATGGGCTGGCTCTTTCCCTTGCCTGAATCCACTGGAACGGAAAGCGGGACACAATTGGCGATCGACGCGCGAGCGACTAGGCGAGTGTCATGTCGCGCGGTGTTTGATCTTTAAAAGGTGTGTGTCCAAAACCAACCGGTGTCAAATGAGGGTCGCGCGACGATTGCCGACGAGTCGGCGAATTCGGGCCAGCATCTCCTCGTCGTCGTAGGGTTTGATCACGTAGTCGGTCGCTCCTAGGTCCATCGCTTTGCGGCGGTGTTTTTGGCCGGCCCGCGAGGTCACCATCACAATCGGCAGGTTCCGGAACGACGGTTGGGCACGGAGGTTGCCGAGCACTTCGTAGCCGTCCATCCGGGGCATTTCGATATCCAACAGCACGAGGTCGGGGATGACGGGGGAGCGTTGCAGCGTCTCGATGGCGTCCAGACCATCTTTGGCGAGGATGGGGGTCCAGCCCTGGTCTTTGATCAGGTTGGAGACGGTGCGGCGCACGGTAGGCGAGTCGTCCACCACCAGGATCGTTAGCGGACCTCCGTCCCGGTTGCGGGAACCGAGCTTCTTGGAGCCCCGAGTCGAGAGTGACCCCTCCGCGCTCTTGGTGGGCGGCACCAGGGGGGCAGCGCTGGGAAGGGCGGTGGCGACCGCCTCGGCTGCGGACGATGGAGCCGTCGCTGGCGAGGTGGAGGAGGAGGCGACCGGCCCGACCTTTCGCGCTAGATCAACCCGGCCGGGTTCCTGGATGAGTTCGACGAGGTTGAGGATCGGCACCACGGTGCCATCCCCCATCAGGGTCGCCCCGATGAGGCCGTGCACCCGTCGGAGATGGTTGCCCAGGGTCTTGACCACGATTTCCCGGTTGGCCACCAATTGATCGACCGCCACGGCTACGAACCGTCCGCCTAGCCCCACGACCACGATCGGCACGTTGGGTTCGGTGGACTCGGCCGGGGTGGCGGGCAGGTCCAGGACGTCGGCCAACCGAACCAGGGGCAACAGACGCTCGCCCAGACGGATAAAACGCTCCCGCCCCACCTGTTGAATGCGGTCCCGGTCGATCCGTGACAGCTGGGTGATCGACTGCACCGGGATGGCGTAGAGACGATCCCCGGCCTCCACCAGCAGAGCGCGAGTGATCGCCAGCGACATGGGCAGGCGAATGGTGAAGGTCGTGCCCTGGCCCAGGGTGGATTCCAGGGTCAACGTTCCCTTGAGCCGGAGGATCTTGGTCTTGACCACATCCATGCCCACTCCCCGTCCCGAAATCTCGCTGACTTCGCGGGCGGTGGAGATGCCCGGCACGAAGATGAGTTGCAGCGCCTCGTCGCGGCTCAGCGCCTCGGCTTCCGCGGTGGAAAGCAGCCCGTTTCTCACCGCCGCGGCGCGAAGGGCCTGGGGATCGATCCCGTTGCCGTCGTCGCGGACTTGAAGGACCACTTGGGTTCCTTGATACGAGGCGCGGACTTCGATGCGAGCGCGTTCGGGCTTGCCCCGTTCGCGGCGGACTGCTGGCGTTTCCACCCCATGATCGACGGCGTTGCGCAGCAGGTGCAGGAACGGTTCGACCATCTCCTCCAGCACCGTTTTCTCCAGTTCGATCTGCTCCCCCTCAAGGATCAAATCCACCTTCTTGCCCATTTGTTCGGCGACGCTGCGAACGGTTCGCTGCAACTGGTTGTTGAGCGTGCCTAGGGGAACCATTCGCACCCGCATGAGCTTATCTTGGATCTCACGGGTAAGACGACCTTGGCGAGTCGCCAAACCGCCGAAGTCGCTGATGAGGCCGAAGAGGTCGCCAGCCAGGGTGTTCAAGTCGCTGGAGACTTCCGAGAGCGAGCGGGTCAGCAGGTGGAATTGGGTGTAGCGGTCCATCTCCAGTTCGTCGAACTCGCCCCGACGCCGCGACGCCAGGAAGTCGAAGACCTCGGCGGTCTCCGACCGCGCCGCGCTGTGAGTGGATGGGGTGCCGTTGGGAGAACCCGACGCTTGGCCGTTGACTGCCGGCGTGGGGTTGGCAGACGGCGATCCGGTCGGGTCGGCCAACCAGGTTAGCCGTCCCCGTGCCAGCGCGGAGACCTCGTACTGGGTCTCCAGGTCGTTGGAGATGACCCGCAGGCGATCGACGCTGGCCTGGATTTCCTCGGCCATGCGGCTCAGGTCGGCCATGCGTTGCTCGTAAGCGGTTCGGTTGATCACCAATTCGCTGACCAGGCGCACCAGGTCGTCGATCCGTTCCAGGGGGACACGGAGCATTTCGCTGGGCTTGCGGCTGGGTTCCCCGGAGACTCGTGGTCCCACTCCCGCCGCGGGAGCCGTTGCCGTTGCGACTGGGACTGCCCCCACCGGGTCGGTTGGCGTCGGCGCGGAGATGGCCGGGTCGGCGAGGGCACCAAACTCGGCCGACCAATCGATCGAGTCGGCCTCCAAACCCGAAGACGCTCTCGAGACCGCCGAGGAGCCGGCGGAGGATCGACTCAAATGACGCGCTTGGACTTGAATGAGTTGCTGAGCCAGTTCCCTTTGAACCTTCTCGATCGCCGCCCGCATCACCTCGTGGTCATACTGGCCAATTGACATGTCCAGCAGAACATCGGTTGCGTCGATGAGAACTGCGTGCAGGTCGGGTCCGATTTCGCCGGGATGGTCCCCCAGGCGATCGAGCAGATGTTCCATCTGGTGGGCCATTTGGGTCAAGCCGTTGAGCTTGACTAGGCCGGCGGACCCTTTGAGGGTGTGGACGCTGCGGCGAATTTCCCGGAACGCCTCGATTTGACTGGGGTTGCGTTCCAGGATCGCCAGCGCCGAGTAGATCGCGCGGAGGTGGTCCTCGGCTTCCTGGGCGAAGACTTCCAGCAATTCGGGCGGAATCTTGTCGATGTCGTCGAGCGGAACCGGCGGGAAGAGCAACCGAATCGATTCCGGGATTTCTGAGGTCGCCGGGGAGGACGCCGCCGGGACTGCGTCCTCGGGAGTGGACGCGGGGAGATGAGGCAGTGGGGAGACTGGGAACTCGCCCGAACCCGGGTAACCGGCGAACTCGCCCGAGCCAGCATGACTGGCGAACTCGCCCGAGCTGGTCTCGGCACCGAGCGATTCCATCGGAGACGGTGGGAGAGATGCTCCCGAAGGTCCGCCGACAGGGAGAGGGGGGGAGGAGAATGAAGGAGTGGCCCCCGACCTCGAACCAAACGAACCCGAGGGTGCCCCGAGCGCTTCGGACAACGGGCCGGACGTCGCGCCGTGTTGCAACAGACCAGACAGCGATTGGGGATCGACCGTGGGCACCGACAATGGCGTGGTGTGGATGGGCGGGTCGATGGGAAAGCCGGGTTCGGAAACCACTTCCGCCCGCGCCCGCGCCAGCAGGTCGTCATAGCGCGAGAGCAGCGCGGGTACGGAGGCTGTGGTGGTCGGTTGGGGATGTTCGATCAACTCAGTGATCACGTCCATCGTGCGTTGCAGAAGCTCATGCAACTCAGGACGGATCGGCTGAGCGCGGATCGCCACCCAATCCAGCACATCTTCCATCCGGTGGGTCAGGCGGGTCAGGATGCCGAATTTGACGCTACCGGCGGCTCCCTTGAGGGTGTGAATGGCCCGCCGGAGTTCATCCAGTGCCTCGAAGTCCTCGGGGTTACGGCCCAGCAGGCGGAGCGAGTCGTCGATGGAACGGAGGTGGTCTTCGGCCTCCTGAGCGAAGACCTGTAGCAATTCGGGGTCGATCGCCTCGAAGTCGGAGCCCGGGGTGGTGGGGGTGTCCGTCGTCCTCACCAGGTTCAGGTTCGATTGCTTGTCCCAGAGGGCGGCGGCCACTTCGTCAGACAGCGAGCGGGAGGAAGCCGCGATCGTTTCGGCAACCGGCGGCGAGATTGGACTCAGCGCGGGCGTCGTGGCCGCGGTCCCGGACACCTGCGAGAGCGCGGGGGGATCGAGAAGCAGGTCGATTCGGGCCAACAGGTCGGCGACACGCTCACGCATTGCCTCAGGCTCGAACTGACCGGACCATTGTTGTTCGAGCAGGTTGATAGCGGTTTCCACCAGGGCAAAGGTGGCTGGACGCAGCTCCAAGTGATGGTCGTGCAGGTAGTCGATTAGGTTTTCCAATCGCTTGGCGATCCGCGAGAAGCCGTGCAGACCCACCAGGCCGGCGGCTCCCTTGAGGGTGTGGGCGCTACGGCGAATCGCCTTCTGGGCCTCGTGATCGTCGCGGGATTGGTGAAGCCGTTGAAGGTTGATGCGAAGTTGTTGGAGATGATCCTCGGCCTCTTCAGCGAAGACCTCGCGGAGTTCCGGCTCGATGGCGTCGAAGCGGTCCAGCACGACGGGATCGAGACGATCGAGGGCTTGAACCAGCGCCAGGGGGTCGTTGAGCAACCCTTCGGCGGGGTCGAGTCCCAGGTGGGCGACCCGATCCGCCAGGTCGATTGAATCGGGATCGGACTGGTTGAGTTGGTCGGATTCAGATTTGTCGGATGGCTCAAACGAGAACGAGTCGAAGTCTTGGGCTGGAGTGTCCATCTCCTCGTCCCGGTCGGATTCCTCGTCGAGCAAGGTGGGCGAGGAGAAGACTTTGGGATGGTCGGCCCGATAAGGCAGGTAGCGGGCGTCGATCGAGCGGGTGAGCGGTTCGAGGCTTTCAACGGCCACGGCGGCAAGGCGAGCCGCGTCGTCCTCAACCGCGGGTCCACCCAGCAGGTCGCGGAGCAAACTCAGGGCCGAGTCAATGGTCTCGAAGCAGGTCAGAAGCAGTTCGGCGGTTTGTTCGGAGGGCGAGTCAGCCTGGTAAATCAAGTCCTCCAGGAGTTCCTCCTGGATACTCAGGAGCCGGGCCATCGGCTCCAATCGGACCATCGCCGCGGCCCCTCGGATCGAATGGGCCAGACGATGGGCTTCGGTAAGGCGATGGCTTTGGTCGGGATCGATCAAGGCGTCCTCGACCGCTTGGCGAATGGCGGGGAGCGCCTCGTCGGCTTCGTGGAGGAATCCGGTCAGATCGTCTCGGCGGACAAAGTTGGACATGGAGGGAGACCTCGCTGGCTCCGATCAACCAATCCGAACGGGGAGCTCCGTCGATAACTGGGTTTGAAAACCTTAGGGGCGCTGGGCTCGCGCGCCTCGCGCTGACCTCGATCTGGTCCAGGTCGCCTGGCTCCGGGGTAATCCGATCGCTTTGGATTGACTCGACTTAGGTTGGGTCGAAACGATCGGCCGCCTCGGCGCTGATGCCAGCAGGTGGCGACGGGTTCTGGGGACGGATGAGGACGCGGGGCAGGGTTAGCGCTGGAGCCGGGGCAAGCCAAACCAAGCGAAATGGCTTCGCCGAGCCGAACGACGGAGCGGAGCGGGAGGGGATCAGCGGGTGACGCTGACCCGTTGGTTGAACTGGGAATAGCCGGTCTCGGAGCCCGAGGGAACCGAGATCGAGGAGCCGGAGACGCCGTTGACCGAACGGACCCGGGTGGAAGTGGGCAGCGCTGGGGCCATGGTCGAGCCGAAGCCGGCGGGAGAGGAGCCGTCGCGGGGCGGTAGTTTGAAGGTACTCACCGAGTTGCGCAGATCGTCGGCCAAACGGGCCAGGTGGCTGACCGACTTGGCCGCCTCGCGGGTGCCCGCGGCGGTTTGTTGGGTAACGACCGAGATCTGGCCCATCGCCTTGGAGAGGGCTTCGGAGCCCCGCGCCTGTTGTTTGACCGAGAAGGCGATCGCCTGGATGATCTCGGCCAGCTTGTTGGACACCTGGTCGATTTCACTCAGCGCCTGGCCGGCGGTCAAGGCGAGGTTGGACCCTTCGACCACTTCGCGGGTCGATTCCTCCATCGCCGCGACTGCTTCAGCGGTGACGGTTTGAATGGTTTTGATCAGGGTGGCGATCTTGCGGGTTGCCTCGTTGGACCGTTCAGCCAGCCGTTCGACTTCTTCGGCGACCACGGCGAAGCCGCGGCCCGCCTCGCCGGCCATCGCTGCCTGGATCGAGGCGTTGAGCGCGAGGATGCTGGTACGGTCGGCGATGTCGCCGATCAGCTTGACGATGTCGCCGATTTCCTGCGAGCTTTCGCCGAGCCGCTTGATCCGTTTGGCGGTTTCCTGCACTTGGTCGCGGATCCGATCCATACCGTTGATCGTGTCGCGCACCGCCTCGGTTCCCTTGCGGGCGTTGATCCGGGCTTGTTCAGCCACCGAGAGCGACTGGGTGGCGTTATCAGCCACCTGCTGAATCGAGGCGGCAATTTCGTCGATCGCCTCGGAGGTCTCCATGATCTGGGTCGCCTGGGCGTCACCGCCCCGCGAGAGGTGTTCGGTGGTCACCATGATGTCGTTGGCCGACTGCGACACCTGCAAGGTGGCCTGTTGCACGTTGGAGACAATTGCCCGAAGCTGCGAAATCATGAAGTTGATCGCGTCGGCCAAGCTGCCGGTGAAGTCGTTGGTCACCTCCGCTTCGACCGTCAGGTCGCCGGAGGCCACGTCGGCCACTTCGGACATCAGCTTCTGAATAGCCCCTTGAATGTCGTCCCGTTCCGACTGCGACTGGATTAGGTTGTTGAAGTTGTTCAGCATCGAATTGATCGATTCGGCCACCCGTGCCAGTTCGTCCTGGGTATAAATGCGGGCGCGGGACTCGAACGAGCCGCGACCGATCTCGTCCAGGGTGTTGACGATCTCTTGGACCTGAGCCAGCATGGGCCGTCCGATCAGATAGATCGGCGGGGCTAGGGTCAACGTCAGACCGATCAAGACCGCTCCGGTTAGAATGAAGAGTTGATAGCGTTGCTTTTCTTGAAACAGGGTGACACTTTCCCGAAGCGCTTGACGCAGACCCTTTTGGGCTTCTAGACCGGCGGCGACCGCTTCGGCGGCCTTAGTGTCGCGGGCGGGGTCGGCTCCGCCGGTGGTCAGCGAGGCGACGAACTGATCGGCCTTGCCTAGGGTTCCGCCCCGGCGACCGCCCCCGGTGAAGACCGCGAACGATGGACCCAGATCGGCCGCGAGGCTCGGGTTACCTTGCACCAGGCTTGAAAAATCATCGGTCACTCGGGCCAGCGAACCACGCAGACTGCCTAGATCGACCAACACCGCAAGGTCAGCCTGGGGGTTGATCCGGGTAGCGATGGCGGCGCGGTCGCGGGCGCGGGCCACGGCTTCGACGGCTCCGCTGAGGTCCGAGAGGGTGGTTTGCCCTAGTGCGTTGGGCACGCTGGTGTCCAGGGTCCAGCCCCCTACGGCGGTCAGTCGTCGGTCGATCGCCAGCGCGTCGTCGATCAGTTCGTTGAGACTTTCGTAGATTTGTTCGGGCGGCAGGCCGGGACGGAAGCCCCGCCATTTTTCCTTGAGTTCTGCCCAGGCGTTGGAGACGCCCAGGGTGGAGCCCCACGAGGCGTTCTGACGATCTACCGTTCCAAACGCCGCTTCGACGGCCGTTTGCAACTCCTTCCACGACCCGGAGGCGATCTCTCCGGTGGTGGCCGCTTCCCGACGCGCCCCTTGCCAAAGTGCCACGACCAACTTGAGGTTCTCTTGGTAGTCCAGTGTGGCTAATTGGGTCGAGGCCCGGTCGATCGGGTCTTTCTTGAGAATCAGGGTCAACAACAGCAGCAGCGCCGCCGGTACTAACAGCAGCGCCAAAATCAGCGCCAATTTCTGCCGAAGCGTGGATATCGACATCACGTTCGCTCTCCTGAATCCGGCGGGCCGGGGTGCGTGGCGGTGGGGACGCAGTGCGGTGGCGGTGGGGTGGTTCGGGACGAAACGCGGCGATCAAGCGACCGGTTAGGCCGGGGCCGGGATCTGGTCAACTTGGCTGGAATTGCCTCATTTCCTCGGATTGGAGCAAGCTCTCCAAATCCAGCACGACAATCAATTGGTCCGGGCCGGAACTGGATTCCGAGCTGGGGCGACCGACAATACCTCGGGCGAAGGGAAACAAGTCGTGGTCAAGACTTAAAGTGCCCGACTCGCCGCCCATGCGAAGGCGTTGCACTTCCTGATCGCTGAAGGCGATCAAGCCGTTGACTCGATCGACGATCAGGCCGGTGGTCAGATCCTGGTCGGCGGAGCGGACCACCATCATGCGCCCGGCGCGGTCGTAATCGACGGGATCCATTCCCAGGAAGCACCGGAGATCAACGAGGGACAGCACGTCGCCTCGCAGGTTGGTCACGCCCAGCACCCAATCTGGCACGTTGGGGATGGGGGTGACCTTGGGGGGACGTTGAATCTCGAGGACGCTGGACATCGGCACGGCGAATTGGGTTTGGCCCAGGGTGAACACCACGTGCCGGACCCGTGTTGCGGCGGCCTCGTCCCGTCGCGGGGTCGGCACCATCGCCACGCTCCAACCCGACTGAGGCGATGGGTGTGACTCGGCGACGGACGCGGAACTCGCCAACTGGAGGTCGCTGGCGGCCATCGCCGCATCAATGCCGGCGACCAGGTCTTCCAGAGGAACCGTGGAGACAGGTGGGCGCTCGGCCGCGGTCTGAAACGGCTCCTCCTCGGTCAAAAGAGCCGCAGCCTGGGCACCGAAGGCCCGTATCACCGCCGCGCGCACTTCCTCATCCTCGTGGCCCGCAGGTGGGACAGGTGATGGCGCGGCGACGGCTTTGACGGACGGATCGTCTTCGTCCTGAAGGGGGGAGGCGGCCTGCTCTGAATCCTGTGGTCCCGAGTCGCTCTCGCTCTCCACCACGGGCGGCGACGGAGAGACGGAGGGTTGGAGGGTTTCAATCAGGCGTTCTTCCCAGTTCGACGGCGACTCGAAGTCAATCGAAACCGCGTCAGCTCGACGTTCCCCCTCCGCCGCAGTGTCCGTGACTGAGGCAGCGGTTGGGGGCGGGATCGGTTCCGACGACTTCAATTCCGACTCCGATTCCAGTTCCCGAAGCGGAGAGGGGGCGGGAGCCGCCCAGCGTGAATCGCCGACCAGAGGGGTACGAGGTTGGAGTTCGTCGCTGCAAGTCTCGTTCCGAGCGGTCTCGGTCGCAGCCTTCCGAGGTGCAGTGGCCGTGTTGGACGGGGGAGAGGTGGGAACCGCTTCGACCGCGTATCGCGCTTCGAGGGGACGCTGAAGCTCCTTCTCCTTGGGATCGGAGTCGGAATCGTGCCCAGCGGCCCGAGCGATTAGCGTCGCCGCCTCCGAGAAGGAAGACCGTGCGACGGGAGCGTCCACCGCCGGGGCGACCGGGTTGTCAACTGGGGGCGGGGCGTCGCGGGTCGCCAAAGCTGAAGCTGGGTGAGATGGTTCCGAGGCCGGGGTAGCATGCGTGTCGTTGGGAAGCTCCAGGGGGAGGAAGGTGGCAGGATCGACCTCGGCGGCCACCCCGACAGTGGAGCCGAAGCCCGACGCGGGGCCGCCGAAGCCCGACGCGGGGCCGCCGAAGCCCGACGCGGGGCCGCCGAAGCCCGACGCGGGGCCGCCGAAGCCCGACGCGGGTCCGTCGAAGCCTTGGGGCTTGGGTTGGACCTGCCCGTTGGGCTCGGCGCGGGGTGCGTTGAGCCAAGCCAAGTCCAGCCGCGGCTCGAAACTCGTATCCCCTGCGCCTGTCTCCTCCTGCTCCGGATCGTATGGAGCGTCGGCCGTCAGTCCCGATGGCTCCAACGGTGGGAACGGCGTGATCCGAAGCGCGGGCGATGGTGGCGACGGAGGCGAGGCGATGGAGGGTGGTTCCGCGTGGCTTCTCGTCTCCAACTCGTGAAGGGCTTGGAGCGCGTCTGGGTGATGCGGGATGAGTCGAAGCGCCCGTCGAAAGGCGTCGCGGGCGTCCTCGTCGCGTTCTTGGAGCATCAGGGCGCGACCGAGTTCCACTTGGAGGTCGGCCTCCATCCAGGCGTCGGGGTCGGTGGTTTCCGCTTCGCTCTCCGCTGTTTCGGTGGCGGAGGCATTCGCATTCTCGGCGGGCGAGCCATCCGGCCGCGTCTCGGACGGGTAGCCCAGCGCTGCAATGAGTTGGCTGGCGGAGGAGTCGTCGTGGCCCTCCGGCTCGGAGGGGTTTTGGGTGGTTCCCACCACGCGCACCAGCCGGATGAGGCCGGAGTCGGCTTCGACTTCCACGAGGCCGTCGGCCAGAATGGCGGCGATTTGTCGTTGAAGGGGTTCGGCGGAGACCAATTCGGCGTGTCCGCCGTCGAGGCGATCGAGGTTGACCGCCGCGGGCGCAAAGTGGGGGTATTGGGTCCGCAGTTGGTTCCAAAGGTCGCGGGCCTCTTCGTCGCGTCCTTGGAACGCCAGGCAAACTGCCAGATTAGAGCGAGGTTCGGGACGTTGCGGGTTCCGCTCGGCGGCTTCGTGAAAGCGGTCGCGGGCGTCTTGAAGGCGTTCAGCCATCAAGTCAAGCAAACCCAGACCATTCAGGGCCGAGGCTGGATCGAAACCGCTTTCCCAAAGCGCCGCCAGTACGACGGAAGCCTCTTCGGCTCGATCCTGAGCCAACAACGTGAACCCTAGAGCCGGTTGGGCCTCCACTAGGCTCGACTTGATTTCCAAAGCACGTCGCAGCGCCTTGTAGGCCTCGTCGAGCCGTCCCTTGACAAGATGATCCTGACCTAGGGTCAAATAAGCCTCGGCGTATCCTCGTTTGCGTTGCGGCTCCAACCAATGACACACAAGGAGAGCGCCTCGGGGATCGAGCGTGTCACGGGATTCGTCGGGCGACGCGCGCCAACCGTCCCGTCGGACACCGGACGCCGGGCCGTGGGACGAGTCGGCGTCCCAAGCGGAGCGTTGGTCGGTCAGGGGGTCGAGGTCGGGGACGGACACGGCGATGACATCCTCTCACCGAGCGGTTGGAAGGGGGGGGGTGGTGACAACGCGGCGTGGAACGAAACCCAGGGATCAACCGTGGGGAGATGGATCAAGTCGATGAATCCCCTTCAGGAGAGGAATCCATCGGCAAGGGCGCAGGGCCCGAAGGAGACAGGACGGCCGCGGTTGCGAACGCTGCCGTCGTAGGGTTGGAGACTTGGCCGCCTTGAGGCGGAGCGGGATCCGACCAACCCCAACAGGGGATCGACGGCTCCGCAGCACGTCGCGTCACCCGATCCATCACGTCGCAAAGAACCGTTCGAGTCGAACGGCGGAGCAGGCGGACTGGATTGGTTCCCGTCTTTAGTCCTGCCGGCGCGAGGATCGGGAACACGTCGCGTGATCGGGTTGCAATTCCAAGCAGGTGAAACGAAACGACATCCATTCGGCATCCCATCCCCAACAGGGGGAAGGTCACGAGGAGGCGGTCTGGTTTTCGGGGTTGACCCAGCGACGGATCAGGTCGTCCAGAAAAACCTTAAACGTCTGACGCCAGGTTTGAACACGTGCGGGGTCGGTGAAGGAGGCGGCGAAGAGGACGAAATAGCCCTCCAAAGCAGAGCGGAGCATCAGACCGAACCGGCGATGATCTTCGCGCAATCCCCCCGCGTTGGGATCGGCGTTGAAAAATGCTTCGGCCTCACGCTTGGAGAGGCCCTCAAACTTCTCCCGCAACGACTGCGATTCATTGAGAACCCGCTCAGATCGTTCGATCACCTTGGCCTGCAACTCCACCCGGCCATCGGCAAATCGGAAGACATGCTCGATCAGGTCGCACGCGGTTTGGACCGCGGCTAAAGGCCGCGCCGCCTTGCGTTCGCTTCGGAGGCTTTCCAACATGCGTTCCAATTGACTGACCAGGATCAACAGATCGTACTCGAGTTTGCTGTCGGCTTGGGGGTTCAAGGGTTTGGCAGGGGTGGTCGATGGCGTGAGGCCGCCTTGTCCTCCGGTCTCCAGCCCAGTCATCGCAAACGCCTCCCAGTCCAGTGCTAATGCGTCGTCCCCGCCCTGATCCCCATTCGCGCCGGGGGGTTCGACCCATCGCGGCATCCACGCGACCAGGCGGCGGCATCGACGCGGCGATCGGCCGTCGCGGACGACCTTGGTGAATCGGTCTCACCTTGAGCGTAGTGCATACTCGGGCGAAATGGGAGGGTTTGGGGATTTCCCAAGGTCGAAACCGCCGGGGGCGGGGCGATTTGCTGCTCAGCCGGCGACAGGGACCGGGGTGTGACGTTCGACCTCTTGAATCAGCGCTCCCGGCTCGAAGGGTTTGGTGATATAGCTGGTGCAGCCCACAAACTTGCCGCGGGCCTTGTCGAAAAAGCCGTCCTTGCCCGAGAGCATGATCACTGGGATATGGCGGGTCTCGTCATGTCCTTTGATGATTTTACAGAGCTTGTAGCCGTCCAGCCGGGGCATGGTGATATCCAGCAGGATCAGGTCCGGTTTGCGGTTGGAGATCACGTCGAGGGCGGCGATGCCGTCGTTGGCTTCCAGCACATCGTATCCCCGGCCCTTGAGGGTGATCGAGACCAGTTTGCGTACCGTCTGGCTGTCATCCACCACCAGGATGGTTGGCTTGCGGGCAGCGTCGGCCTCGCCCGACTCTGGCGGGGCCACCGACACGACCGAGGCGCTGGAGGAACCACCCAAACCTTGGCCGTTGGCCGCATGGGCGGCCACGGGAGGAAACGAGCCGGAACCCACTGCCAGGCCGGCCCCCGACGCGGGCGGCGTGACGGGGCGCAATCCCGACGACGACCCTGACGGAACGGGGACGGGAGCCGCGGCCGGGATGCCCCGAGCTGCCGATCCCCCTGATTCGCCGCTGCCGAATTCCCAGGGCTTAGGGGCCACCGGCGGCACCACCACCTGGGGCGAGCCGGTCGGCGTCAACGCCGCTGGGGACGCGCCCATTCGAGCCGAACCGACCGGGCTGACCTTGGCCAACTCCGAAGGCGTGGTGGGCGAACCCATCTCCGAGGACGTGGCCAATTGACCCATTCCCCGCGCCCAGGCCATCCCCGCGTTGGCCAGTTCGTGGTCCGGGTCGATCCCCAACGCCTTGCGCAGCGCCGAGACCGCGTCCTCGGGCGAATCCGAGGCCCAGGCCAGCCACAACCAACAGGTGATTTCCTGCGGGTGCCGCTCGGCCGCCTCCAGTAAGTGGAGCCTGGCCAGAAGCTTGTTCCCCGCCTTGGCGGCGGCAATCCCTTTCTCGAGGGAGTTTCGGGCCATGATGCTTCGTGTCCTCTTCGATCGACGCTACAATGTCGGTCTGGTCAACGAGCCACTTCCCCGCCCTCCCGCTCCTAGCGGATCTCCGAGGAAAGGTTCGCCCGAATCGCTGAAGGCCAACTCCGCCACGTCACTCCGGTTTTCGTCAAGGTCGCTTTCCTCGCCGCTCCACCGTTGGAGATGGCGCTGCGATGCGGTCCGATCACCTTGACTTTCCCAATGCGCTACGACGGACGACCCACTGTAGCTAGTATAGAACTCCGATTCCCAACGACCCGAAAACGAAACGTTGGCTCCAAGATCGAATCGGGTTCACTCGCTTCAACCTCTTATGGTCCACTCCTTTGGTCCACTCCGCACGATTACGATTGCCGGAGCCTGCTCGGGACTCTCACACCCGAACCAACCGACCTGCCATCAATGGCCCCCCCATACCCAGACTGGCTGGCCAGCGTCGGTTTGTCCGCTTGCGTCCGGGCGTTGAACCAAACGCCGAGGGATCGTTCATTTCTTGACGAACTTGTCGATCCCCTCGTCGCGCCAGATGCGCAACGTCTTTTCATCTTTGGCCTGGATTCGCACCCCAATCGCGTTGACCGGATAGGGGTAGCGCTTCTGGATTTCGATCCAGTTCCGTTTCACCACGTCGTTGACCGACATCGAATCCCCTCCTTCCTCTTTTCTTCTCTTCTCTCATCATCTTCCGCCTTGCACACCACCCCGACCAACCCCTGTTGGTCGCGGCAAACCTCATCTCGTTCCCATCCGTTCATCCCGCCCCGCCGCACTTCGACCCATCACCGAATCCATCCACCGCAGCGCTCCAAACACGCCGGCGACACAGGAATCCCGATGGGGAATGTAGGACACGGACCGACGAAAGGGCAATGATCCTGGGGAGATCATCTCACAAAAATAGGGATTCTCTCCCGATTAGCGTCGGGTTTGTCCCACATGAATGGTCCCTTCGAGGGGACTTGAGGCGGTGGCGTAAAGTTTGCGGGCGATTCGACCGGCCCGTGCGGCGAGATACCCCGACTCGATTGCCAGGCGCATGGCGTGCGCCATAGCGCGGGGGTCTTGAGCGCGGGCGATGGCGGTGTTGAGCAAGACGCCGTCGCACCCGAGTTCCATGGCCACGGTCACGTCGCTGGCAGTGCCGACTCCGGCGTCGATGACCACGGGGTAGTTGGGGTTGTCCCCTTTGAGATCTTCCAGGAGGATTTGGATGTTGTTGGGATTCAACACACCCTGACCGCTGCCGATCGGGCTGCCAGCGGGCATCACGCAGGAGGCCCCCGCTGCTTTGAGACGGCGGGCCATCACCGGGTCGTCGCTGGTGTAACACAGCACCTCGAACCCTTCGGCCACCAGCGCCTCGGTCGCTTGAAGGGTTGCTACCGGGTCGGGCAATAGAGTTCGGGGATCGGCCAGCACCTCCAGCTTGACCCAGCGGGCTCCGGGGTTGCCTAGACCTTCGAGCAATTCCCGACCCAAACGCGCGGTGCGTAGCGCTTCCTCGACGGTGAAGCAGCCTGCGGTGTTGGGCAAAATGATGTAACGGGAGGGGTCCAAGGCGTCCAGTAGGTTGCGTCCCTGACGGTCGATCAGCCGTTCCCGGCGTACCGCCACCGTGACGACCTCCGCGCCGGACGCCTCCAGGCAGTCGCGCATCGTTTCCAGGTCGGCGTATTTGCCGGTGCCGACCCAGAGCCGGGACCGCAGGGCGAAGGAGCCGACCTGGAGCGGTTCGGGACGCGGCCAGGGGGCGAGGATGGCCTGCTCGACCGGATGAGCCGCCTCGGGCGCGCCGCCGCCCACGAGGGTGACGATCTCCAGCACGTCGCCCTCACCCAGCACGATCTCCTCGTGACGCCCCCGTGGGGCGACTTCGCAGTTGCGTTCCACCGCCACCCGCCGCGGGTCGAGTTCCAGAGTCCGCAGCAGTTGAGCCAGGGTGATCCCCGCCGGGAGGCTTCGGGATTCGCCGTTGAGTTGGATCGTCAGCGAACCGGTCTGGTCCGGCTTCTCCAAAGGATTCGGATTCGCACTCGCCGCGTTCGTCGTCGTCACGTCGGGTCCACCGGACTGATTCGATTCCCTGAAGGGCTACCCTGCGCATCCTATCCCCCAGATCGCTCACGGACAAGGGACCGACCCCCATCAACAAGCATCAATCGTCTCCGACCGGGTCCTCTCAGCCCAACATCTTGAGCTTGAGCGTTTGGTAGTGACATAACGCCACGGCGCAGGCGTCGGCCACGTCGTGAGGCTCGGGTGGACGCACCAGACCAAGTTCGATCCGAACGGCGTGCTGCATCTGTTCCTTGGGAGCCCGACCGCTGCCGGTGAGGGTCTTTTTGATCCGCGACGCGGAGTAGCCTACCACGGGGACCCCACGCAGCTGGGCCGCCAGCACGATGACTCCGCGGGCGTGCGCCATGAGGATCGCGGTGCGGGGGTGGCGGGGATGGCTGTGCACCTGCTCCAGCGCTAGGGCTTGGGGCGGGTAGCTGTCCAGCACGTCGAGAATCCCGGCGTGAAGCGCGGCCAGCCGGGCCGCCAGGCTCTTGCCCATCCCTCCCCGGCTCGAGCGAATCACCCCGGCCTCCACCACCACCGGTCCTGGACGGCAATAGGGCTGGCCGTTGAGTCCGACCCGGGAGCGATCCACCACCTGACCCGGCTCCAAAACCGCGTAGCCGGTGACGCCTAAACCGGGGTCGATCCCCACCACTCGACCTGCCATTGGCAAGGCGACCGACGAATCCGCGGCGGTCGTCACCAACCGCGGCGGTCCTGGAACCTCGGCGGGTGGGTCGGTGCCGACAACGACGGAGGACGCGACGGGGCGACGGGACATCGCGGAACCACTCCTCACGTCACAAGACAAGAGAGTCGAATCAGGTCGAATTCATGGAATTGAATTGGATTGATGGGCCTCGCATGGGGGGATGAACACGACATTCAACCCTCCTCACATCGACTCAGCCAATCCGCCAGCGAGTGCCGCCGGGTCCATCCTCCAGGGTCACGTTGAGTTCGGCCAGACGCCGACGGATCTCATCGGCTAGCGCGAAGTTCTTCTCCTTGCGCAGCGAGGCCCGCAGGTCGATCACCAGCCGCATGAGACCGGCGGTCAGTTGGTCGTCGCCTGTGGTCTTGGAGCGTGGGGCAGCGCGAAACAGGCCGAAGAGACGGGTCAACTCGCGGAGCACCGTCACGCCGCGCTCGAACTGAGCTAGCGCATCGGCTCGATGGGGGGCGTCGGCTCGCTCCAACCCTACCCGATCGGCGAAGCGATTGAGCGTGCGGAGCAATTCGAAGAGTTCCCCAAACCCGCCGCCGGTGTTGAAATCGTCGTCCAACGCCTCCAAAAACTTGAGCCGATGGTCCCGGACCATCTTGAGGAAGTCGGAATCACCAGGGTCGAATTCTCCTTCGGAATCGGTCTGGGGAGCCGGTAGGGTGTAAAAGGAACGTCCGGTGATTCGCTCGAACCGCTCGAAGAAGATGAAGAAGGCCTGAAGACCGCGCTCGATCTCGTCGAGACGCTGGTTGCCGTAATCGGTGGGCCGGCGGTAGTGGCCCATTAGGAAGAGGGCGCGCAAGGTGTCGGGCTGGTATTTGCTCAGCAGGTCGCGCATGAGGACGATCGTGTCGGGGTCGGATTTGGAGATCTTTCGACCGTCCTTGGTTAGCAACCCGTTGTGCAACCAGAAGGTGGCGAAGGGCTTGCGCCCGGTGAAGCATTCCGATTGGACCACCTCGTTCTCATGGTGGGGGAATACCAGGTCCAGCCCGCCGCCGTGGATGTCGATCTGGTCGCCCAACAGGCTCCGGCTCATCGCCGAGCATTCAATATGCCAGCCGGGACGCCCCGGCCCCCAGGGACTCTCCCAGAACGGCTCGCCCGGCTTGGCCGCCTTCCAAAGCGCGAAGTCGCCGGGATGACGCTTGTGCGACGATGGCTCGACCCGGTTGCCCGCCAACAGCGCCTCGGGGTCGCGGTGCGACAGCTTGCCGTACTCCTCGGCCTTGGTCACGTCGAAATAAACGTCGCCCCCGGAGGCGTAGGCGTACCCCTTGTCGATCAGCCCCTGGGTCATCTCCAGAATGTGATCGATATGTTCGGTCGCTTTGGGCATGTGGTCGATCCCATCCACCCCCAGCGCCTCTAGGCACTTCACATAATCGGCGGTGACCTGTTCGGCTAAACTCTTGACCGTCACGCCGTCCTTGTTCGCCTGCACAATGAGCTTGTCGTCGATGTCGGTGATATTGACGACCCAAGTGACTTGATACCCCCGGTAGGTCAAAAACCGCTTGAGGGTGTCGAAGATGACCGGCCCGACCATGTGTCCAACGTGGCTGGCCGAATAGACCGTCGGCCCGCAAACGTACATCCGGACCTTGCCCGGCTCTAGGGTGCGCAACGGTTCCTTGGTCTGGCTGAGGGTGTTGTGAAGGTGGATGGTCATGGCGGGGCTTCGGTGCAGGGAAAAAGAAGGAGAAGGAGAGAGTGGGAGGTCGTGTCCCAACGGAACCAACCCAAGTCAAGACCCCATCGAACGCCCCTTCCTAGAAAGTAACCTCAACACCGTTGGAGCAAGGATCGAGCGTCTTGCGACCACGCTCGCAAGACGGTTCCGATGGGACTGGGCACGCCGCTCTCCCCCAGGGTTCGGCTGGTTCGGCCTGGCCGAGGCCCGATTCGGTTCCGTTCCTTCCGCCCGGTTCAACTCGATCGGAGGGGATGGGTAACCGAGTCCTAAGCAGTTTAGGAGGACTGGGCGATCAAAACCACGGCGTGACAGGCGATCGCCTCGCCGCGGCCGATGTGGCCGACCTTTTCGCCGGTCTTGGCTTTAATGTTAACCGCCGACTCGTCCAGCCCAAGGAACAGGGCGATGTTGCGGCGGATGGTCGCCTTGTAGGGGGTCAAGCGGGGTTCCTGGGCGTGGATGATCACGTCGCAGTTGATCGGCGTCCACCCCTGCTCGCCAATCCGCTCCATGACTTCGCGGAGCAGACGCTCGCCGGGTAAGCCGGCGTGGCGGGGGTCGTCGTCGGGAAACAGCTCGCCAATGTCGCCCAGCCCGGCGGCCCCGAGCAGCGCGTCGGCCAGCGCGTGCAGCACGGCGTCGGCGTCAGAATGCCCCAGAAGACCGCGCTCATAGTCGATCCGTACCCCGCCCAGAATCAACGGACGCCCTTCGACCAACCGGTGGGTGTCGTG
>Ga0209017_10000559_pt1 | contig 35741 bp, 22 predicted proteins | sample YNPBryunderm2012_FD_185812 | JGI IMG/M metagenome (GOLD analysis project Ga0209017, IMG submission 185812) | Anoxygenic and chlorotrophic microbial mat microbial communities from Yellowstone National Park, USA - YNP Bryant MS undermat 2012... ...
AACAACCAAAGTTGGCCGCCCGGTTGCCGGGGCGGACGGAATTGGCTGCTGTCCAGCGGTCGGCATCCGCCGTCCAGGCCGTACTTGTGGGCGAAGGTGTGGAAAAGCTGGGCGATTTGCTCGGCCATGGGGCCGCTGCCGCTCAAGCGCACGCAAAACTCCGGCGAATTGAGCCGACCTTCGTGCGTCCAACGGATGAGGTTTTCGATCTTTCGCCGCCGGAGGGGAAAGTTCCGCTGGAGCCAATCCAAAAACACCGGTTTAACCGTCAGCGGAAGCCGAACCAGTTGGCAGCAGGCGCACTGGGCGCCGGCCTGAGCAGCAGCTCGCACGATCCGGGGGATTTCCCAATCCGTGAGTCCCGGGATCACCGGGGCGACCAGCACGCCGACCGGCACGCCGGCCTGGCTGAGCCGACGCACCGCCTGAAGCCGAAGTTCCGGCGGACTGGTTCGGGGTTCCATCCGGCGGGCCAGGGCCGCATCCAACGTGGTGATCGAAATGGACACATGAACAAGCCGCCGGCGGGCCAACTCCTCCAGCAGGTCCAAATCCCGCAAAATCAAGGCGTTTTTGGTTACCAGGCTGACCGGCTGCCGGGCCTCCAACGCCACCTCCAAACACCCCCGGGTCAGTCGGAATCGCCGTTCGGCCGGCTGGTAACAGTCGGTTACGCCGGACAGGCAGATCGGCTCGGCTTGCCAGCCCGGACGCGCCAAAAACTCCCGAAACAGTGCCGGGGCCCTCGGCTTGTAGATCACCTTGGTTTCAAAGTCCAGCCCCGCACTCAGTCCCAGGTATTCATGCGTGGGCCGGGCGTAGCAGTAAGCACACCCGTGCGAACAACCCCGATACGGATTCAATGTATAACGATACGGAATATCCGGGCTGTCGTTGCTAGTAACGATGCTCTGCGATTGGTCGGGGAAATACTGGGTTTGGGGGTTCTCCTGCCCGGCAAGCGCTTCTTCGTCGTAGGAGAGATGTTCATAGTCGGCCTGCTGGTGGAAGCGCTGGAAGCGGTTGGGCGGATTGATAGCGGCCCCTCGTCCCCGAGGGCTACGTGGACCCGGCAAATGATCGGAACGAGACGGAACGTTGGGGTTCATCTGATTCATGGTACAAAAGTATCGTCTTCCCGTCCAGAGGGGCAGAGCCGAAAAATCCTCTCCACCAGATCCCATGGGGATTGGCAAAACCAAGGGATACCGACGTGGCTAAAAACCAGGGAACTTCTACGATTTGCGAAGCTCAATAATTCCACCTACCGGGAGCGGGGCTGCCAGAGCGATCCTGTACCCGGTGGACGCTGTTTCGCTCCCGCCGGGAGGGGTTCTCTTTTCTTGGGGAATCGGGTAGCTTAAAGAGTAGTCTTGGTTTTCCCACCTTAGATACCCCCATTATACCCTTTTCCGCTGCGTTTCGGAAAACCCTGCCAAAACCCTCCGGGAAACCCTGCCAAAACCCTCCGGGAAACCCTGCCAAAAACCCCCCGGGAACCTCTGCCAAAAAACCCTCCGGCCAACCCTGCCAAAAACCCTCCGGCCAACCCTGCCAAAACAACCTACGGAAAACACTGCCAAACCCCCTCCTGAAAAAACCCCGAACAACCCGGTTGGATGAATATCGCTTGCACCACTTCCCCCCTCTTTTCCGAAAGGAGCAAGCCCATGTGGTATGGCCAGGATTGTTGGCAAAGCCCGAAGGGAGACCCGGTGAGCAAGACGGGAGCGGCTGGCCAGGTGGAACTTGCCGGTTCGGCCGCCGGCGGTCAAGGCCCCTTGATTCAGAGCGAACTGGCTATCCGAGAAAAAGCCGCCGGGAAAGGGAGAGCGATTTCCCGGCGTGGGGCGATGGGCCGATTGGCCGGGTGGGCCGCCGGAGCCATGCTCGGTAGCTTTGGCGTGCCTCGGCCGGTGCGTGCCTGGGCAGAACCCCAACCCATCCAGGTGAGCAAAGAAGACCTGGGCAATTCGAACATCTATTGTGAGGTTCCCTATTGCTCTTCGGACAGTCGGTATTTTGTGTATGCCCGGCGGAATCCTCGGCGGAGTTCCGATTCGCCCAAAGAACGGGCCAACGGGACCGAACTGGTGGCCGTGGAACTGGGCACCTGGAAGCAGGAGCGGCTGGATGTGGCGGCTGGCCTGGGCGGCCTGGCCGTCTCGCCCAAAGGGATCTTCTATTATCTCCAGCGGACCGGCACCGGCGAACTGCAGCTGGTGCGGGTGGATATCGGCCGGGGCCAACCCCAGCCGGTCTATCGCCGAAAAGACGAACCCTGGATCCGTTCCCTGGGCACCGTCTCCTACGACGAGCGGTATTATGCCGGCGGGGTGGTCGTGGGGGAGGGATGGAAAAACTTCGGCATCCTCCTGGTCGATTTGCAGAAGGGGACCGAAGCGGTAATCGATGAAGATCCGTATATCTTAAATCCCCATCCCCAGTTTGATCCCGGGCCACGCTATCGGCTGATGATCCAGCACAATCGGGGCGGCCGCTACAGTCCGGATGGCAAACTCCAACGCCTCGTCGGGGATGAAGGCGCCACCTTGTATGTGCTTTCCGTACCGGACGGCAAACGGACCACGCTCCAGGTAGGTAAACATTATACCACCCCCTGTACCGGCCATGAAGCCTGGATCGGCACCACCGGCCAGATGCTTCTTACCGTATCCGCCAGCGGCGAGTACAGCCCCGAACAAAAAGGCAACCTCCTTACGGTGGCCCCGGGCCAGCCGGCCAAAGTGCTGGGCGTTAAAGGGTTCCTGTTTAGCCATGTGGGCGTCAGCCGGTGCGGACGGCTGTTTTCCTGCGACGATTGGCGTCCGCCGTTCCGGATCGTCATCGGTTCGACCAAGACCGGTCGGGCGGCCGTCATCTGCGCCTCCGAAAGCAAACCGGACCGCAATCAAAACACCCATCCGCATCCGTATCTAACGCCGGACTTAAAATGGGTGATCTTAACTCGAACCGGACCGGGGTGCCCCATGTTCATGCCGCCCCGGTGCCGGAAGATACCGTGGCCTCCTTACTGGCCGATGCGAAAAGCTAAGCCCGCAACATTTGGAGTACTTTAGCCGAAGGAACCACCTGGCCTCTCCCCTTGGCAGGCCAGACGGACCCTATGTGTGATTCCGCGCAGGCGGGAACCCAGACCTGTGCCCGCGCAAGCGAGAATCCAGAACCCCTTACGCTAGCTCTTTCCCACGATGGGCAGAGGAGACTATGTTGCCTCTGTCCGGCTGGGAGAGGCCGCTCAGGCCGGAGGCAACGCCGAAGACCAGGCCGGGTAAGGGGGCCTGTTTCCCCTCTCCCCGCCGTGGGAGAGGGTGGCCTGCGCAGGAGGCCGGGTGAGGGAGGAAGCAAACAACCAGCCGCCTTCTTTACTCCCCCTTGTATGTCATTCCCGCGAAAGCGGGAATCCAGTTATTTTTCCTGGATTCCTGCTTGCGCAGGAATGACACATCACCCCCTTGTATGTCATTCCCGCGAAAGCGGGAATCCAGTTATTTTTTCTGGATTCCTGCTTGCGCAGGAATGACACGGTGCTCCCTCATTCCTTCGGAGCTTCCCCATGCACAACCCGAAACTCCATTGTCCCTAAAAAACCCCCTTTGACTCCCAACACAGTATCTCACCCGGCCTCGGCTTCGCCTCGCCCGTCCTCTCGACAGCGAGCGGAGAGGCGAAGTGTTTCTTCCCGCTAAAATGTTCCCTGAAGGGTTTTCTGTTCCGGGGGGCCGAAAGGGTCGCCTCGGCTACGGACCAATCGGGTTCCACTCTGCGCCCAGCAGCCGATACCAGTCGGCCAGATCGGCTAACTCCTGTTGGACCCGGTTGCTCGGCTGACGGAAACGGACCGGCCGAGGGGCTGCCAGAGCCGACAACTGCCGGATGTCAAACTCCTCCAATAGCCCAAAGCAAAACATCTCCGGCGCGTGATCCGCGGACCAATTTTTTTCGAGCACTTCTTTGAGGCTTCCCAGGGAGTCGGCCAGTTCCAGGTGGCCGATGGCCTTTTCTTCCACGGCGGCCGCCACAAGGGCAAACAGGCTCGAACGGGGTCCGATAGCCACTAGATGCACCGGTCCGGTCTGGAATGTTTGGCTTGCCCATCGGGCCGCCGCCGCTACCTGCGAGGCCTGTAGGCCGATCGGCCGCTGGCCCACACAGGCCACCAGGAGCGCAAATAAATAATCATGGCTTGGCATTTTGGATTCGCCAAAATAGAACGGATCAATGGCCAGCACACGATAACCGGCTTTGAGCCATCCGGATGCCTCGTCGGCCAGGGCCTTCCGTCCCTTTTCGGAGACGAGGATGGCCGTCTGCTTCGGCTGGCCCTGGACCAATTCCACGGCCGGCACGGTCCAATCGGCCCCCATCTGGAGTTTCCAGTAGGTGATTTTCAGGCCTTCTTTTTCTTCGGCGGCGTCTTGGATGGCCTGGACCGGATAATCGTTCATGCGCACGATCCGGCGGAGCAGGTCCCGACGGCTTTTTTGCCAGGCTTCGGCAGCCGCCTTTTCCTTGGGCCAATCCGGCTGCCGAGGCAGGTCCTTGGCCAAGGCAAGAGCCAACGTGTTAAAATCTTCATTCTTCGGCGGCAGTTCCACCTGGAGTTGCTCCGGCGTTTTCACTTCCTTGTCGGAGGGGATTTCTTTGGGGTCGAAGCCGCTCTGGCCCGCATAGAAGAAATCGCCCAGTATCCGGTAAAACGCCTGGCGGTTGTCCAATTCGTAGTTATGCGTGCCGGGATCGTGGTTGACGTGGCTTCGCAGGCGGTCCGGTTTGCCGAAAAGCTCATAGATCGGCTTGGCCGACTCCACCAGCGGCCCCAAGGCATAGCCGGCCTCGAAACAGCAGTCGTCTTTGGCGTTGTAGGTCAGCAGCAGCGGTCTAGGGGCCACTAGAGCGCTCAGATGGGTGTAGTCGGCCACGGTGGCCATGTCGGAGGGCGTCTGCTCCGAATCGCCCAGGTCTTTCAGGTGGTAGATGCGGGTGAGGAAGCTGGAGTAGCCAGCCACCGGGTTGGACAGTTTGACCCGGGTGTCTAGGGAACTTATGTATATTGTCTGCCAACCGCCGCCCGATAGCCCCGTGACCGCTACCCGATCCGGATCCGTATGTTCCAGGCTTAAAAGCACGTCCAGCGCCCGGCTCATGGCCAGATAGAACGGGGCCAGGCCGCTCGTGCCGCACAGGTCCAGTTGGTTCATCCGGGCATGCGCAAACCCAGGCCCGCTCAATTGTCCCATGCCCAGCCATTCCACATTCAGCGCCAACATGCCTCGCTTGGCCTGGTTGATGCAGCGGATTTGTTTGGGCACATAGGCTTTGCCGACCGCACCCACATGGCCGTTGACGTTGAGCACCGCCGGGACTTTGCCTTGTAAGTTTTCCGGCTCATACAACAGGGCCGGTATCCACATGCCCGGCAGGGCCTCGTAGCGGAGCTTTTTGATCCGGTAGCCGGGACCGCCTTCGATCTGGCCGAGCCATTCCACCCGCAAAGGCGCCTTTCGCCACTGGGCCGCTTTACCGCGGAAAACCACCTGATCCCATAGCTGGGAACGGATTCGCTCGGCCTCCGCCTGCCACTCCTGCAAGGTTTGATAGGTCTTCATGCGGGGCACTCGGGCCTCGCAGAACCGCTGGACTTCGGCCAGCGGGATGGTCGATCCGATGATCGGTCTGGCCAGCGCCGCCTCCAGGGCCGACGTCGGCCCCGACTCAGCAGCGAAAGCGATTGCTGCCCCAACGGCCATCAATCCCAATGTGCAAACAACCCCGGCCAGTCGCAGTCTCATGGTAACCTTCCTCCCAAATGACCTACAGGGATTTTCCAGGGAACGGAATAAGACAGCCGAACTCTGGAGGGACCTGCCGGTCAGGTCCGCTGGGATGCTTGGCAACATGACAATACTCTGGAGGGACCTGCCGGTCAGGTCCGCTGGGATGCTTGTCAGCATGACAATACTCTGGAGGGACCTGCCGGTCAAGTCCGCTGGGATGCTTGGCAACATGAAAATACCTTTGTTTGCCCTTCTACGCAAGTACACGCAAGGAGCAGTCCAATATGTTCCCCTCTCCCCGCCGCGGGAGAGGGTGGCCTGCGCAGTAGGCCGGGTGAGGGAGGAAGCAAACAACCAGCCGCCTTCTTTACTCCCCCTTGTATGTCATTCCCGCGAAAGCGGGAATCCAGTTGTTTTTCTGGGTTCCCGCTTGCGCGGGAATGACACAGGGGACCCGGCACTCGCTAGGGGAGAGGGGGGACGCCTTTCCTCCCCCTCAAAGGCGCCTGGGTTCCTGCTTTCGCGGGAATGACCCAGCGGCCGGCCTCTCCCGCCAGGGCAGCGGCCGGCAGCCGGACCTGACAAGCAGGTCTCTCCAGGCAAGGTTCCTTCCGCGAACGTATTCCGAGAATGGGATGCCCGGGGTTACCAAAGGCTGTTGATCAGTTCGACTGTGCGATCCACCAGGATTTGGCCGCCGTCGGGTCCCACCTGACTGCTCTGGACCACGGCACTATAGCCGCCCCCGGCCACCGCCTTTGCCGTGGGCAAATAGCCCAAGGTGGGCGTGGTCAACTGAAGCACAAAGGTCTCCATCGCCTTGCTCCGGCCCTTGATCCGTAGTCCGTAGTCCAGGAACAGCTCAAACGGATTGGTGGCCAGGGCCACATCGCCCAGCCGAAGCACGTGAAGCTCCATCGTCAACGTCGGCTCTTTCTCCTGGGTCTGATAACGATCGAGCACCTTTTGGTGCCAGACGCGGCGGCCGTGATCACTCGGCTCGGGCTTGGGTTTTTTGAGGATTTTTTCGATCTCGGCCTGAGCTGCGGCAGCCTCTTCCGGCGTAACCTTGCGCTTGGGCAGGGCGAGGTCCTCCACCCGATGAACAAAAGGCACCTCGGTGCGAATGTCCTGACGGGTCAGTTCCAATACATCGAGCACTTCACGGACGATCCGGCGGGCGATCTCCTGGGTGGCCGACAGCCCTCGCAGTTGCTGCATCCGCTGTTCGGCCGCTTTCCGGTACATCAGATGGGGCGACTGATCCCCTGCCGCTCCCGGCCAACCCAATACACAAAGCCCCTTGTACCGTGCGTCCAACTGTTCCCGCACATCGTGCCAGAAGTCGGCGTGGATCGTGGATCGGCCTTCCACTTCCTGTGAGGGGCAGGCGACATTGATGGCCACGGCCACGGGGCGTTTTTGCCCGTCCCAGAAGAAGAGCATTTCCAGGCCGTGGTCTTCGCCGCTTTCGAAGTTTTGGAAGTCGGGCCGATTGGTGGGCCCGTACATGATGGCCGATCCGTTCGCATAGACGGCCCGCCGATTATGACCAACCACCGCATAGCCCAGGCCCCAACTGACGCCGCCCGGCTGTCGGCTTTTCCAGGCCCGCCCGGCCGCCTCCGTAAGCCGTTGGACCAAAAACTCCACGTACTCGGCCGGTTGCATTACCCCCTGCTTGGGAATCTCATACCAGGAGGAGTCCAAGACCGGTGCGGTGTGGGTATGGGTGGCCGTGAGAATCAGCTTCCGCACATCGAAATCGGGCATCTCCTGGCGGAGCCGGTCCCGGAGTTTCTGTTGCAGCTCTGCGGTAATCCCTGTCAGATCCAGGGAGATGAAAAGGGCCTGGTCTTCGACCCGGTCGGCTTGCCGGGGTTCCAGCGCCAGCACCGAGGCCCGAAGCGGAGTCTCTACGCCCTGGGAAATCCGCAGATGGAACTGGCCCTGGAGAGCGACCGGCTTATCGGGCGTAATATCCGCGGTGGCCGCCCCCACCCAAAGCTGGCCCCCAAGAGCCGCCTCCTGACCGGCCGTCCAAAGTGCGACGATTACCCCCATCGCCAACCCCGCTCGAACACCACAGATCGAAGCTTTCATGGAAAGTCTTCCTTTCTACAGGGACCTCGAAAGAGAAACCGCCTGCCGATGAATATTTGCTTCCCTGAGAGGCCGCCGCATTATTAATCTCCACAAAACCAAGAGACATACTAGGTGGCTAAAAACCAGGGATTTTGTCTGTGACCAAGATTTGCGAAGGTCAACAAGCCTCCAATTTCCACGGCGGCCGCATGGGCCGGTCCAGCAGGCGGTTGGCCTCCGCATCGTTGACAAATGCCTCGGCTACCGGATCGTATCGCAAGGGCCGCTCCACCAAAATAGCAATCTGTTGCAACCAGCAAAGGGCGTCCGATCGCACCGCCACATCAATCGGCGCTACAGGTTTTGCTTGCGCCTTGATGGCGTCCAGGAAATTGCCGTGGTGGTTTCGGCTTTCCAACAGATGAACATCGTTGGGTCCGAGTTTCACCTGGAGCAGAGATTTTGGCTGGGCATCCAATTTTTGGCGATCCACGTGGATCCAGCCTTCGGTGCCGATGAACAGAACACCATGCCCATACCCGGCCACCTGCTGGGGATGCTTTTGGGCCGTGTGATCGTCCATGTGGACCAGAACCACGCCGTTGGCATAGCGGTTTTCCACCTGCCAACTGGTAGCCGCATTGGTTAACATATCTTTAGGGAAAACGCCCTTTCCCTGGACTTCTACCGGGCCGCTCAGTTCCGTACCGTTGCCCCATTGGGCGATGTCCAAATGATGCACGCCCCAATTTCCGATCATGCCCATACAATAGTCCAGAATACTGTACCAAATGCTCCAACCTTCTTTTTCCGTCCAAGGTCGGCACCGCTGGTAGCAATACGGCGCCCAAGGGGCCGGACCAAGCCACAGATCGTAGTCCAGTTCCTTCGGCACCGGCTCGGTCGGCTGCTTCGGACAGGTCCAACTGGGCGGCACGCCAACCAGGATCGTCTTCAACTGGCCAATCTTCCCGCTCCGGACCAGTTCGCAGGCAAACCGAAACTTCCGATCCGACCGTTGCTGAGTGCCAAACTGGAACACCACACCGGTCTCTTGGACGACTTTTCGGACCACCTGCGCTGCCCGAAAACTCCAGCCGATCGGCTTTTCACAATAGATATGCTTTTTCCGCCGAGCCGCCTCCACGGCAATGATCGGATGCCAATGGTCGGGGGTGGTGATCTGAACGGCGTCGATGTCCTTTCGTTCCAGCAGCTCCCGGAAATCCTTGTAGGCGGCGCAGTCTGTGTTGCCGTAGAATTCATCGATCGCCTGCTTGGCCCGCTCGCGCTGCGTCTGGTGGACATCACAGACAGCCACCACCTGCACGTCCGGATTGCCCCGGAACGTGCGCATATTGTGCAAGCCCTGGATACCCATGCCGATGCAGCCCAGGACAATCCGATTGGCAGGAGAAGCTCGCTGGGCCAACCCTAGGGCCGAAGCGGGAATCCATGTGGGTAACCCTCCTAGCAAAACCCCCGCCGCCGACCGGCCCAGCCATTCCCTTCGCCCCATCTTTTTCTCCAAATGTTCACTACATGAACCCATGGAAAATCTCCTTGGTAAAAGAGCCTCTGGCAAAACATCCGCCCCGGCAAAGGCAAACCGCTGCCTTTTATTTTGCCCAGCTCTTCCCGCAACGAAAAGAGATCCCAAGAGATACCTACCCATCAGAAAACAATCACCCCTACGCTCCTTGCAAAGAACATTGTCCGGGGAATAAGGCGGCCAAGGGAGAAGAGAATATCTTTTCATCACACTTTGGTTTCCGAAACACTTGGGCCGGGCCTCCCCGGGGAGCAATAAAAACAGGATTATAACGTCCCGCATCCGGCCACCAACAGGGCAGATATTCACTCAGCCAATGCTAAGAGGCGGTCCCGAAATTCCGTTTTAGCCGGGAGAATCCGTTTTAGCCAGGAGAAAAGGTCCTCTTTCTACCTGCATCCTTCCGAAAAACCGCACCAAAACGGGACTTTTGGTAAGTGGGGATGGAGGGGAAGGATCGGCCGATGACCTCCGGGAGACAATTTCCGGACAGCCTCTTAGGGGACTGGATCCCCGGAAGTCATTACCCAATGGGTGGGGGGCGAGCCGATTTTTACCCCCTATAAGTTATACAAGTTTACAGAGGTAGGGCTGGGGGATACAGTCACACTAAAATGTTCCCAATGGCGAAAATTGCGGTTAGCCGTCCGAGTCGGGTTCCCCTTCTTCGCGCACGCTGAACTCCAGCTTCCAGCGGCGCTGCGTTTGTGTGCTCACGCACCAAAGCTCCAACATGCCCAGTTCGGTGATGCGAGCATGGAACCGCACGGGCACATAAGGCTCCTGGATGCTTTCGTCCCGGACCAACATGGTTTCCAGCGGGGCAGTTTCGACCAATTCCTCTGGACTCCACTGGGTAAGCAGGGTGCCGGGCCGATCTTGTTTGCGCACCGAGGAGCTAAAGAAGCGGAACTGGGCGGGTTCGCCGACGACCAGACCGATCTCGCCGGAGGGAACATCTGTTTCTGTGCCTTCTTCCATGCCGATCGGCACGACACAAAGGGCTTGCAGGGGCCTGGGCGCTCCGGGCACCGCGGGTCCGGCCGTTTCGATGCCCACATAATAGGCCCGGGCGGTGCCGCCCCGGATGCGCACCCCCCCTCGCTGCTTGGTCCAGCCGTAGTAGGCCGCCCCTCGGGCCACAGCAAAATCCAAATCGGGTTTGCCCTCCAGCACCTTGGGCGCTTCTTTGGCGCCGAACCAAGCGGCCAGGACCTCCAGAAGCCGACGCCGAAGCACCTCCGCCTTAAATACGCCGCCGTTAAACAGGACATGGGTTGGTCGAACCGGCCCGGCCGTGTCGCCATGCGCCGTCAAAAAGGCCGCCACATGGCGTGTGATCGCCGTATCTGTTTCAAACGGCAGCCCCAATTCCAGAAAGCCGGACACTCGCCGGCGGGCCGGCTTATCGGTAATTTTGCACATCGGGAAAAATCCGTCCACTATCACTTCCTGCACCTTGGTCCGCGCCAACGGGACGGAAATGGTCTTGGCAATCAGGCGAGCGCCTCGGCCCAGGATGCTGACCGGATGTTGATCCGGTGCGTCGGGTCCGAGGAGCACCTCCTTGGCCTCTCGGCAGGCATGCCAGAGGGCCACCGATTGCCAGGGGTCCAGACGGATGCCTTTTTCGGCGAACAGGGCGGCGGTGGCATGGGCCAGGGCCAGATCCATGTTATCGCCGCCGATGAGCAGATGGTTGCCCACAGCCCGCCGCTCCAGATAGAGCTGGCCGTTCTCCTCGGCCACGCTGACCAGCGTCAGATCGGTGGTGCCGCCGCCCACGTCGCAGACCAGCAGGCAGTCGCCGACTTTCAGGAGCCGCCGCCACCGCTCTCCCCGGTCGGCCAGCCAGGCATACAAAGCCGCCTGCGGTTCTTCCAACAGGACTAGGTCTTCGGGCAGACCGGCGGCCAGGGCGGCCTCCCGTGTCAGTTCCCTAGCGCTGGCGTCGAACGAAGCGGGCACGGTCAGCACCACTTTCTGCCGGGCCACCGGGGCATCGGGAAAAGCCGACTCCCAGGCCGCCACCAAATGTTCCAAATACCGTTGGGAAGCCACGAGCGGGGAAACTTTTGGCACGTCGTCCGGGGCCTGCCAGGGCAGAATCGGTTGCCGACGATCCACACGGGCATAGCAGAGCCAACTTTTGGCCCCGCTGACGGTCCGCTGAGGCGTTTCGGCCGATTGCCGACGGGCATATTCGCCGACGGCAAAATCCCGCCGCTTGGCCCAGGGCAGATCCAACGCCCCGGCGTTGGCCTCCTCCGCGGCAGGTAAATACAAAAAGGAAGGCAGCAGCCCCCGTGCTTCCACCGTGCCGGCGGCTACCAACTGCGGCACCCGAAACACCTCCACACAGGGTTGCTCGGCGTCCAACCGCGTATAAGCAAGCACACTATTCGTGGTGCCTAGATCAATGCCCACCACATACTTGGATTGCGTAGTCATGGCAACCGGTCAATCTGTGAAAAAAAAGGCGTGCAGAAGCGGCCTATGCCGACTAGGATGGCCGGCGAAGGGGCCCGGATTTCCCGGAACCAATGGGCCGCCCTCGATGCACTCCGAGGGATTTCTTAATGTGACTGTATCCACCGGAAGTAATTACCCCATCTGTGGGAATCGGGCCAATTTGTACCCGTTACCAGTGACTGGCCGGGCGGAGACAATCAAATTAATTTGACTGCATCTCCCCGGGCCGACCCCTCCCCGTTGTAGGAGCTGAGAATCGGATCGAATACCACAGATTGGGGTCATCGTTCCGGGGGGATCCAGTCAAGCTAAAATGTTCCGGATTTTCGTACTGTCTGGATTCCCACTTTCGTGGGGAGGACTTCCAAGGAAGTGGATCCTGTCCTACCAGGCGGAAAAGTGCTAGGAGGATTGGATTTCCACCTCGGCGGGGGCGATGATCCAGGCGGCCTCTTCAGGCCCGGTCCAGGTGGGCAGATCACATCGGCTGGCTTGCCAGCCCGGATGGACCACCTGGCCCCGGTAGGGCGGTTGGCCCGCCACTTGGCCGACCAGCCGATACCGGTTCGGATCAAATCCCCGGGGCACTTCGATGACAGTGCCTTCTTGGGCCTGGAGGACCGGGCGGAGCGCGAAAAACCGGTCCAATGTTTTGGCCGTATTTCGGAGCACCTCCCGAGCAGCCGCCCCAATCTGGGCATCGGTATATTGATCCAAGGGCTCTAGAACCAGATCGACCAGTCGGGCTTCGCGTTGCAAGGCGGCCAAGAGGGTTAGGGCCTCGCTCCGGGTGGGGCCAACAGGTTTGGGCGCTGCTTTGGCCCCTGGCCTGGTTGCAGGCCTTCCCAGCGGTAGGACCGGCCCTTGGGGGACTGTCGTGCCCGCTGCCGTCTCTGCCGGACCTGGCTCCGGAATCGCCCCAGCCGATCCGGCGCCTGGCTGCCGCCGCTCCTGCGCCCATTGGTCCAGGGCTTGCCGAACCCGCTCGGCCGCCACCCGGGAAAACAACACCGCAAAAAACGCCCGTATCGCCACCCAAATCCGCATAGAAACTCCTCCTAGGAAAATCCGAATTCTTCTATTACACTGCATCCTAGACGGTTCGGTCAATCCCCGGCTTCGGGGCAAAAGCGGCATCGGAGGCACGGAGCTGCCTTTCCCTGAGAGGTTGTGCCGCAATTGGTGCCGGCTAGCAGCCCCCAGCCCCTTCCAACCCCTTCCGGTTTACCCAAATGCCCGTTTTTGTTAGGGCGTTGGCAGTCAGGGGGGCTGCCGGTTGGGAGACTCCGCCTAAAAAAAGGTACCACTTTAGCCGAATGAAGGGGAGCGATGTGTCATTCCTGCGAAGCAGGAATCCAGGCTACTGTGTGCCTGCTATTGTGTTCCTCATGGGCTAGCGGGAACGCTGGGATACTGTCTGGACTGCCGCTCTGGCGGGAATGACACCCCTCAGCCGGCTTCCCTGGAAACGTCCTCTCCCACCGGGGGAGAAGCGGGGTGCTTCATTCGGCTAAAATGTTACAAAATTCCAGGAGAGCCTTTGAGACCCGAAGCAGGTAAAAAGCTATCCTAAAGGAGCACCAGGAGCATGGCGACGGAACTCATCTGGCTAGGACACGGCACCTGGGAGATTGCTGCCGAAGGCGGCCGGGTGGTGTTGGACCCGTTTTTGGACGACAACCCGGTGGCGGCCAAAACCGCCGACCAGGTCGAAGCGGACTACATCCTGATCTCCCATGGGCATTATGACCATATGGCGGATGCAGAGAAGATTGCCCGTCGGACCGGAGCGACGATCATCGGCTGTTATGAAATTTGCGAGTATTTCCGGCGGCGAGGGATCGAGCGGGTTTGTCCGATGAATATCGGGGGCACCTGCCAGCAGCCGTTCGGTCGGGTGAAGATGACGCCGGCCTGGCATAGTTCCACATTGCCGGACGGCACACCAGGCGGGGCCGCTGCCGGCTTTTTGCTCTTTTTGCCAGAAGGAAATGCCTATTTTGCCTGCGATACCGCTCTGATGCAGGATATGACGCTGATTGGCCGGGTCGGCCTAGAAATAGCCGTCTTACCGATCGGAGACAATTTCACCATGGGGCCGGAAGACGCGCTGGAGGCGGTCCGGTTGCTAAAACCCCGACGGGTGGTCCCGGTCCATGTGAATACCTGGCCGGTCATCCAACAAGATGTCCAAAGCTGGGCCCAGCAAGTCCAGCGGGAAACCCAAACGGAGGTGATCCTTCTGCAACCGGGCCAGTCCCTCCGCCTGGCCTGATCACCCCCGTCCTACTGATCTTCCTAAAACGTAGTGGCACTAACCTCCTTGGTTTTCGGCTATATTGGTGTCCCTTGGTTTTGCGAAGATGAATAGGTGGACGGTATCAACCGGGAGCAATTGGCCACTCTCTGGGCAGGCCGAAGGTTTTTCGCCTCTCCTAGCCACGACAAATGGTATGGGCCTGGCCAGATGGATTGACTTAAATTAGCGAACAGAACTGTGGGGGGTTCCTGGGGAGGTGTTAGAGAGGTTAAGAGATGGCGAAGGAAACCTTCCTGGCTGCGGTGGGGGATGTCCATGGGCACCTGCAACTTTGTTTATGCGTGTTGGCTCGTTGGCAACGGGAGCTGGGACGGCAGTTCGACGCCGTGCTGCTTTGCGGCGACGTGGGAACATTTACATCGGAGGACCAGTTGGATAACGCCACCCGAAGGCACGCCAGGCAAAACCCGTGTGAGCTGGAGTTTTTGTATCAGTGGGCTATTCAGCCGCAACCCCGGTGGCTTCAGGGGATATTTGCTTCTCTGGAAGAGGGAGGGCTGGGGCTGACCTGTCCGGTGATCATGGTGCACGGCAATCACGAGGGCTTTGCCCATCTGGAACGTCTGGTTCCGGACAGGTGGCCCCACACCCCCGTCTCCTATCCGGAGCTCCCGGCGGTGGACACGGAGGGACATGTCCGGCTGCTCCCTTCAGGAGGGCGCGTGCGGTTGTCCAGTGGAGCCGTCATTGCAGGAGTTGGAGGTGTTCAGCCTGGCCAGCGAGAGGTTTGCTATCATCCCATGGCGTACATCGATCCTTTGGCAGTGGAATGGCTTTTAGAAAATGGCCCTGTTGACGTGTTGGTGACACACCAGGGCCCACAGTTGCTTCAAAAAGAAAAAGGAGCGGTTCTTTTGGATCCCCTTTTGCAGGAGTGTTTGGCCCGGGTATGGGTTCATGGGCATTCGGTGGCCTCGCCGGACATTTCGCATGGGGGGCGGCGGAAAGAAACCCAGGTGGTTCCTTTGGAAGGCATTGGGTTCCATCTCCCCAGAGGAACTAGGGGAGCAAGCGTCCCTTACGAGGTGGGCTTACACGGGTGGGCTCTGGTCTGGCTGGAGGACAAAAAAGTCCACACTCAGAAAACATCTCCCCCCTTTTACCGGGAGTACCGCCGTCACCGATGGATTGAAAAGGAAGGTCTGTTGGTTTGCCCTGATCTTGCTCGGTGGGTTTAGCGGCACATTTTTAGATAACATCTAAAGCCCAACGAAGTTAAAAAGGATTTCACGACAGCCTTTTGGAGACCGGCCGGGCCGGAGGGCGGGGCGGGCATTTTCCCCTCCGGGGGGCTTGTGAACTGCGCCGTCCGGGGTAATGTTAACGAAGTAGGGGCAACCGGGGACACCGGAAAGGTTGGCTGCCGGCAAAGGGCAACGCCATGCGCGAGATTCTGTTCGAATATGATCTTCATCCCACCACCTGGGTTTACATCTCTTCGTTGATGATGATCGGGATTTACTTCAAATTCGGCCGGTTTTGGAGTATCCGGAATCTGGATCTTCTGCTACTGATTGCCTATGCACCGGGGTTATTAATGGTGGCCGGACATCGGCCGGAGTGGGTCCAGCGATTGGGATATAGCTGGCTTTTTGTGCTTAGCGGCATGATGCTCGTCCGGATGCTGTTGGATACGTTGATGGTGCGCCGGCCGCTGTTAGAACCGAACTTGTCAGCCAGTGGGTTAACATTTACCTGTATTGCCATGTTGGTCTTTTTAAGTACGAATGTGATCACGGAATCGCTAAAGGAAAGCGAAGTCACCGGCGCCCTGCTGGCGAATCATGTTTTGGAGAAAAAGGAATTGCCCAAAGCCGGCAGCCCAGGACAGCGGCCCAATGTGGGTTATCCGCTGTTTCATATTTTCGCCAGCTTTTCCGACCGTCCGGTGCCGAAGGATACGCCCCCCGAGCAGGTAGAACGGGCCTTGATCCGGCGGGCTGTTACACGTTCTTTAGCCGTGTTGGCCCATCTGGCCGTGGTGCTGGGCCTTATAGTGATCGGATATCGCCATTTTGAAAACTCGCATACTGGCATCGCGATGGCTTCGTTGTATCTGCTATTGCCTTACACCGCCCAGACGACGCCGCGGCTGGATCACGTGGCGCCGGCCGCCTTGTTGGTTTGGGCCGCCGAGGCCTATCGTCGGCCTGGAATTGCCGGGGCTTTGATTGGATTGGCCGGCAGCTTGATTTTTTATCCTCTGCTGCTGGTGCCGTTGTGGTGTGGTTATTACTGGCGGCGGGGGCGATGGCGGTTTTTGATTGCCCTCGGCGCGGTGCTCTTAGGGATGACGTTGTCTTTGCTGCTGTTTTCTAAGGACACAGAAACCTTTCTGAGCCAACTCCGCCAGATGTACGGGCTGGAGGAGATTGCAGCGATGTTTCAGACCAGCCCTCCGACCGAACCAGGGGCCGGGTTTTGGCATTTTCATATTGCGTATTACCGGATTCCGGTGTTTGTAGCGATGGTGGTGCTGGCAGGGAGTTTGGCCATCTGGCCCCCGCAGAAAAACTATGCCACCTTGCTGAGTTGTTCGGCGGCCGTGATGCTGGGTTGCCAATTCTGGCATATGCCCGGCGGCGGCACGTATCTGAATTGGTACCTCCCCTTGGCCCTGCTGATGATCTTTCGGCCCAACCTGGAAGACCGCATCGCCACCACCGCAGTGGTCCCGGCCGAGGCAACCTGGTTGGTTCATCTTTTCCCGGTCCTGCGTGCCAGAACCTCTTCGCCCCCGCCGTACACCCCGCCCGGTTCGACTACCTCTCCCTAAATGGAGTGTTCCGAAAGGGGGAACTTCGCCCCTTGTTCGCCTCCGAAAGGTTGGGGTTGCTCGGAGGGAGAAAGGCTTCTATGATTGGGGGGTTTATAGAGGAGAGCGGGGCGGCTGCCGGTTTCCTCAAATGGCGGGAATCTTCCCATCCAATCGCATCCATGGAAGGGAATCCACAGTACCCCTCCTATCGGGGGGGCAACTCAGGGAGATTGCCGGATGGTGGCGAAAACGGCCTGGCAAGCGGTGCGGGTCATCACCTTGTTAGGGGGTCTCCTGTTGCTGCCTGCAACGGCTATGGTTGGGCCGGGCAAGGGGACGCCCTGGGCCTATTGGATATGGGAAGGCTCTTTGGGGGTCAAGTTGGCCTCGGCCAGAGAACCTTTTGATTTGGGGCCAGACGACAACGGGCCATCCTCTCTCCCTACAAAAGATCAGTTAATCGATCAAAATAATCAGCTTTTCGCTCAGGCTTCTTCGGATAGGAGGGCCTCCGAATCCACAGCTCCGAGATCTCCTCTTGGATTCCCCTCTGAGGGGGGGAGCGAAAGGCATCCCGCAAATCCGGGCGGGAGAGATTCGACGCCTTTGGACCCCGAAAAAAGGGGGTTGGAGTTGCCGGTTCCTTGGGAAGCCCGAGCAACAAATCCGGCAAATCGCCGGGGACCGGGGGTTGGGAATCGGGCTCCGGAGGCATCCCCCTTATTCGGGGGGACAAACTGCCAAACGGTTTCCTCCGTGAGGGCGGTTTCCCCTTCGCAGTTATTGCCTTGGCAGAAAGATTGTCACCAGTTAGGTCGATATTTGGAACAATTAGGGGCCACCGAATATTCGGTGCATCCTTGGGAGCCTGCTGGGGGCGTGTATCGGGCCTGGTGTCGGGTGAAGGTACTGCCGAACGGCTCGTTATGGAGACGGCACTTTGAAGCCACAGGCCAGACTGCTGCCGAGGCCATGCTCAAGGTAGCGGAGCAGGTCCTCCAATGGCGGGAAAGAAATATAGACGGGGGACAATTCCCCTAAAAAAGGGGGCCATCCAGGAAAAACTTTTCCAACTTTCCCGGGAGCACTGTTGAAAACGCTCGGGGGATGGTAGAGTGGGCAGAGTAGGAGAAACGCGTCGGCAGGGGCAGGGAAATTGCTTGTACCCCCCGACTGGGGCATCTGCCGAGGAATAGGAGAAAAAACCCGTTAGAGGGGTACCGGGGGCTTGTCAATTGGCTAAAGAACTGGCTAGGCTATGAGAATAGACCGAAGGGGATGGGGTTTACCCATTCGGCTTGGCAGTGTGGCGGGACGGTACTGTCTTCCGAGAAGGCTGTGGGAAGAGCCTTTCCGGGGGTACCAGAGTATAATAGCAGAGTTAGACGAAGGAGAACCGGAACCGGCCCTTTCAGTCCGGGAAAGGACCCCTGGGCTGGCCAATGTGGAAGCAATCTTGTTTTTAGCCGAAGAGCCGTTGACGACTCGAAAAATTGCCCAATGGGCCGGCTTGGCAGATGCGACCCAAGCGCGTACACTGATTCGTTTTCTGAATCGGTTGTATGATGAAGAAGGCCGAGCTTTTCGGGTCGAAGAGGTAGCGGGGGGCTTCCAACTATTAACCCGGCCCCAATTGGCCCCTTGGCTTCGGCGGCTGCTCGGGTCGGCCCGGGAAGTGCGACTGTCCGGGCCGGCACTAGAAACCCTGGCGGTGGTGGCCTATCGCCAGCCGATCCTCCGGGCAGAAATTGAAGCCATTCGAGGCGTCCAATGTGCAGAAATCCTTCGTCAGTTGATGGACCAGGATTTGATCCGCATTGTCGGGCGGTCCAATGAATTGGGACGCCCCTTTTTATACGGAACCACCAAACGATTTCTTCAGCTTTTCGGACTTCGACATTTGCAGGAACTTCCCCAGGTGGAAATCCGTCAACCTTTAGGGCAGTCCCAACTCGAAACCCCTTCGGAAAACCAGATCCCTTCCCAAGAGGTGACCATCGTTTAACTTGCCATTTTCCTACGTGAAACGAGTACGATAAAGGAGTCGAACGTGAGTGCTCAATTGTCCAATCTGACGGTGCTTGACGAACTTCAAGCTTTCTGTGTTGCCGGATGGGGAGACCTCTCCAACCTTGCTCCCCGTCCTGCCCGAGATGACGATCTCGACGAAGACGAAGACTTCGAAGACGAAGACTTCGAGGATGAGGACGAAGACTGGGAAGACGAAGACTGGGAAGACGAAGACGAAGACGAAGATTGGGAAGACGAAGACTGGGAAGAAGTCCCTGAAGAGGACGAAGAGGACGAAGAGGAAGAAGACGAGGAAGAAGAAGACGAAGAGGAGGAGGAAGAAGACGAAGATTGGGATGACGAAGACTGGGATGACGAAGACGAAGATTGGGATGACGAAGATTGGGAAGACGAGGAAGAAGAATAGATACTGGATGGGTTCCCCGTTGCCCCTGCCCGGACTCGTCATCTACGGGTAGGAACTTCTGGTTCTCGAAAACGGAACGGTACATCGCCCGGCCTCGCAGCTTGTTTTTCTCAACTTCCCTGCTCCGCTTGGGAACATTTTTCCATAAGCCTTTGGATTTTCGGAACCATTTGGGCTGCCTCGACTCGCCGGCCCCCAACGACTGGGAATGGGCAAAAATCGGTTGGCCCCAACAAATAGGGGGAGTTGATCCGAGCTGAGACAGGCAACCCACCTATTTGGACTGGTATCCAACCGGCCTGGCTCCCATAACTTGTAGGGGGGAAATGTCGGCTTGAACCCCACAGATTGTGGGACTCCCTTCCGGTGGATACAGTCAATCTATTGGGGCAACATGTAAGCCGAATGAACGACCCGCCGTCCGGCGGCCTCAGGTCAGGGTGCCCCCGCCGCGAAACCGGCAGTGCAGAGAGGAAAAGAACTCCTTATTGCCTGCACTGCTGCTTCCGGAGCGCCGACACATCAGGCCTCTTCATTTGGCTAAAATGTTATCTATTGGACCGTACGAAACGAATCCACTCCCCTGGCGGGTTAAACCCACCGGATCGGTCCGGCGCAAACGGCAGTCCAGAAAGTATCCCCCAGTTTTCGCGTGCACAGCAGGCCTACAGAGCAAAAACAAAGCCGCCGAGCTTCCCACGGACGCAGCAGTAACCCCCATAGCCTCCGGTATTCGGTAAAATTTCACGTGTTTCCCTCCCCTATGACCCTGGCCGAGGCCCCTTCCCGGAGAGCCAGCGACGGAGGGCGTGCCCTGGGGGACCAGCCTGGGACGCTGACCGCAAAATTTTTTCGGCGAGGCTAGACAGGGCGTTAAAAATAAGTATGATAAATATCTAAAAGGTTGTTCGGAAATGGGCGGCCGCGGTGGTAGCTTTGGTCTCTTTTTAGCCCGTTCTGAGTAACCAAAAGTCTCGGTGGATGGGATTTTGGGGGAAGCTTGGGGATGCTTGGTTTTCGCACCTCCCGGTAAAAATGGATTTTGGGAGAACCTCTTCCCCTGGTGGTGCGAACCGCCGGGGAAGGGGATGAGTAGGTTTATTATACATATATACAGTTCGGCCTCTTCTCTGTTCCGGCCCCGTCGTCTCGCCTGCTAGCTGCGAACGGCGGGGTTTTTATTTTCGTAACCTTTTAGCCGAATGAAGAGGTCTATTGTGTCATTCCTGCCCAAGCAGGAATCCAGGCTGCTTTGTGCCTCCTCCAGTGCTCCTGGGTGGCAGGCGGGTCCAAGGCAACAGGAACGGCACCTTTTTCTGGATTCCCACTTTCGTGGGAGTGTCACGCCAAGGAACCTGGCTTTCTAGGTGTGCCGGCAAGGACCCCGCAGCCCCCTCACCCGGCGGTGCCTTTGGCACCGCCGGGCTCTCCCGCCCTTGTATGGCATTCCCGCGAAAGCGGGAATCCAGTTGTTTTTTCCTGGATTCCTGCTTGCGCAGGAATGACACAGCGGCCGGCCTCTCGCAGTCCGGGGGAGAGGCGAGGTGCTACATTCAGCTAATTTGACTGTATCCAACCGGGAACGACGACCACCATCTGTGGTGTTCGATCCGATTTTTAGCCCCTCCATCTGGTAGGGGGTCGGGCGGGTAGATACAGTCAAACTAAAATGTTACTTTTCGTGGAACATTTCCCCGGAATGGGGAAAGTTGTCCTCCCTGCAAATGGAGGGTTAAGCGGGCTTTTGCCAACCCCCGCCCGTAAAGCACGCCGAACCACGGCTGCTTCGGTTCGGGGCTGCTGAAAATGGAATTCTGCGCCAAATCGCCCTTGCAGAAAAAAGAGGGGGAGATATAATACTTTCAAGATGAGACTGATTCTCAGTTGCAATAAGCCCTCGGGTTCCTGCCGGAAAGTTCCCTAATTTGGGTTATCACAAATCCCCCAGACATCCGGAAAAACACCCAGAAGGAGTTTTTTCTACTTCATGGGCCAATAGCCAATCCATCATCCCCCAGCCTGAGGATACCCCCGGATGAATCCCTGCATCCCGTTAGCCTGTTGCCCGGAAGGCCTTCCCGTGCGGATCGAGGCCATAACCGGCCCGGTGGCCGAGGTCCATCGCCTCCGGGAGTTGGGGTTTCGGCCAGGCTGTCGGTTGCAGGTACTGCGGTGCGGCAATCCCTGTATTGTGCAGCTCAACGGGCAGAAACTTTGCCTCCGTTACAGCCCGGAGGTGCAGGTGCTTGTGGAGCCGGAAAAGCCCTTGCCACCGCCCAAAATCCATCCCTTCCGGCTCTCGTTTGTCCCTTGGGGAAGGTTCCGCTGGCGGCATCGGGGCCGATAAATGATTGGGGCCGATAAATATCGGGGCCGACAAGCCGATCCCTCCGGCCTGCACCCGGCCTTAGAGGCTGTCCCAAAATGGGCCGGGTTGCATCCCACAGCCGTTTTCCAACCCTTCCGGTTTCCCAACATCCCTGTTTCATGGAGGTGTTGGCAGTCTGGGGCCGCCGGTAAGGGGTTTATCCGCCGTAATCATTTAGCTGAGTGAAACGGCCCTTGGGGGCACCTGCTTCGGAGGTCCGCTCCCTGGAGGTATCTCCTAGGATGGCCGCTTTGGCGGCCTGCTAAGCACGTCCCTTTCCCTCGGCTGAAATGGTACCATCCGGCTAAACACGGAATATTTCGGGCATACCCTCTTCTTTCGCTCCTCAGCGAGTGCTCTGGTGCGTTTGGATAGGTGCTCATCCCCAGAAAGATGGTCGTACCCGGAAAGAAGAAAGAAGTAAGAAGTAAGAAGCGGAACCGACTGCGATGGTTTTGGAAAAGTCCACCGGCACGCTGACCATTGCCCTGTTAGGCAATCCCAACACCGGCAAGAGCACCCTTTTTACTGCTTTGGTGGGGGTGCATCAGCGGGTGGGCAATTATCCGGGGGTAACTGTAGAGAAAAAGACCGGCTCGTTTGTATATGAGGGCAGACGGTTTGAGGTGGTGGATTTGCCAGGCCTGTATAGTCTGGCCCCCCGGAGTCGGGATGAAGCGATTGCCGTGGAGGTTCTGGTGGGCCGATCTCCGGGCACTTTACCCCCCGATGGGGTGATTTTGATGGTCGATGCCACCAACTTGGAACGTAATCTTTACCTAGTTTCTCAAGTTTTGGAATTTGGTCTGCCCACGGTGGTGGCCTTGAACATGATCGACCTGGCCCAACGCCGGGGCATTCGCATTGATGTGGCGGAATTAGAGCGTCGGTTGGGGGTGCCGGTGGTCCCCACCCAGGCCCATCGGAGGCAGGGCATCCGGCAGTTGGAGGCGGCCCTGGCCCGCACCATTGCCCAGGCTGCCCGCCCGGGTTCCGGCATGGGCCAACCTCTGGCCCCCCTCCGGAGTCCTTTGCCGGAACGATTTTGGCAGGAAGTGGAGCGTTTGGCCCGGCTTTGGGCAGATCGGGATTTGCCCAGGCCGGTGGTGGCCCGGATTGTACTGGACCCAACCGGTTCTTTACAGCAGCTTTTCCTCCCGGATGCCCCCCCGGAGCAGATAGCCGAACTAGCCGCTGCCAAGGCCCGATTGGCCCAGGACGGGCTGCCGGTCCCTGATCTGGAACCGTTGGCCCGGTACCAGTGGATCGAAAAGACCCTCCAGGGGGTGGTGCAGCGTCCGGCTGAACAGCCGGCCGGGGCTACCGACCGGCTCGATCGGGTGCTAACGCATCCGGTCTGGGGGGTGGTGATCTTTGCTGGGCTGATGGCCGGGGTGTTTCAGGCGGTTTTTGCCTGGGCTGAGCCGCCCATGCGGTGGATCGACGCGGCGGTTCAATGGGTTGCCCAGGGAGTCCAGGCCGGTTTGTCGCCCGGCCCGCTCCGAAGCCTGCTGGTGGAAGGGGTTTTGGCCGGGTTGGGCAGCCTGCTGGCCTTTTTGCCTCAGATTATGATCCTCTTTTTCTTTATTGGGGTATTAGAAGACAGCGGCTACCTGGCCCGAGCCGCCTATCTGATGGATGGGTGGATGGTGCGGGTGGGTCTGAGCGGCAAATCGTTCATTCCGCTGCTTTCGTCGTTTGCCTGCGGAGTGCCGGGCATTCTAGCCACCCGGGTGATCGACGAACCGCGAGCCCGCCTGACCACCATCCTGATCGCCCCGCTGATGACCTGTTCAGCCCGATTGCCGGTCTATGCGATGCTTATCGGCGCTTTTGTGCCACAGCAAACCTACCTGGGCGGATTGTTCCACCTGCAAGGGTTGGTCTTGACCGCCATGTATCTGCTGGGGATAGGGACGGGGGTGGTGGTGGCTTGGCTTTTGAAACGATTCTGGTTTACCGGACCGACGCCTTCGTTTGTCATGGAACTGCCCAGTTACAAATGGCCTTCGGTTCGCACGGTGTTGTATCGGGTGGTGGAGCGGGCCTGGGTGTTTGTCCGATTTGCGGGCACCATCATCCTGGCGGTTTCCATCCTGGTCTGGGCCGGCCTATATTACCCCCATCGTCCGGAGGAAGTCGAAGGACCTTTTGTCAGCCGGGCACAACAGTTGGGCCGGCAACTTCAAAGCTGGCTTGCCCAGAAGCCTAACAGCCCACCAGAAAATGAAGAGGTAGTGCGGGCCAAGTCGGCGCTAATTGAGCTGGCCGAGCAACTCCGCGCCGGCCAACTCCCGTTAGAATCCCTCCTGGAAGAAGCCAGCTTCCTCCTATCCCAACTGCCAGAGGAGTCTGTGCCGGAGTCCTTTCTCCGGCAGATCGAGCAGTTGCGTGCCGAGTTGTTGGGGGCCTACCAACGGCAAAGCCTATTTGGCCGGCTGGGCCGGGCCGTGGAACCAATCCTTCGCCCGCTGGGTTGGGATTGGCGGATTGGCATGGCGGTGCTGGCCTCCTTCCCCGCTCGGGAAGTGGTGGTCGCTACCTTAGGGGTCATCTTCCAGGCTGGCTCCATCGACCCCGAAAATCCCGAGCAGATGACCCAATTGCAGCGGCGCCTCCGGTCGGCCACCTGGGAAGGCTCCGAAGAAAAACTCTTCAACCTCCCGGTCGCCCTGGGCATGCTGGTCTTTTACACCCTCTGCGCCCAGTGTGCGGCCACCCTGATCGCCGTCCGCCGAGAGACCGGCTCCTGGCGGTGGACGGCCTTCGTTTTCGGCTATATGACCGTTTTGGCCTACCTGGGTGCCCTGCTCGCCTATCAAATAACCGCTCGAGTCGGTTTTTCGTAACACGTTATCCCGACGGGACGCCCCCAGCACAGTCCCCTTATGATCAGGTCCAGCAGACGCTGTGGCCCTGGGGAGCAGAGGGGCTGAGCCATTCAGCCTGGCCGGGGGCTCCGGAAAGCGGGGGCCTTTGGCTTCCCTCCAAAGGCCAACCAGACGTCTCCCCTCGCAGGATGCCGGGGGAGAGGAAAAAGTACTCTGTTCGCTTCGGCTACAATGTTACCGAAGAGAAAATCTTTTTCGGGAGTGCACCGATGCAGGACTGGCTAGCCGGTTTGCTCGTGGTGGGAGCGGGGGTTTACTTGGTGTGGTATTTGGTGTGGCATTTTGTGGGGGTGGGGCGTCAGAAGGGGTTGCCCCCCTCTTGTGCGGGGTGCCTAGGATGCCAGGCTCCTGTCGTACCCCTAGAGGATGGAGGAAAGCCCCCCTCATGGCTAAACCCCTCATACGCTCCTCAGGATAAATGCTCCCTCCACTCGTGAGGTCCACCCATTCGGTACCTTTTCTCTGCCACCCCGATTGGGTTTCCCTTGAGGAACCCCCTTTGGAAAAGAGGATTCCTTTCGTGAAAAGCAGCATCCTTTCACTTTTCCCTGCTGGTCTGATCCCCCGGCCGGCAGGACGGAACGGGCGCCCTTTGGAAAAGAGGATTCCTTTCGTGAAAAACGGAATCCTTTCACCTTTCCCCCTACCAGGTTACCCCCTAATAGTAGGGGCCTCCATGGCAGGATGAACCTCCCGGGCGCAAATGCCCAAGCATTCACAAGCATTTATATGCGGAGCGGGGAATTGGGTATTATTGTGGGCCCAGATATCCTTTCTGCGCCTTCTTTTTTGCCCTCCTACTCCTTGACCAGACCAAATACGGAGAGTACGCTGAGGGTGGAATTAGGGGCCGAGGCGGTTATTCTTGCCTGCCCAGAGTCCCTCTTGTCCCTTAGAGGCTGTCCCGAAATTCCCTTTTAGCTAGATTATACTTACCAACCGGCGGTCCTCAGACTGCCAACCCCAAAAAAGGGCACTTTGGTAAATCGGAAGGGTTTGGCCACCGTCCGGGCCGCCGCCGGAGTACCCATTTCGGCACAGCTTCTTAGTTAGATGGAGAGGGTACCTTGGGGAAAGGTAACCCCCCAATCGTACCGGTTACTTTCCTCCTCGAGCCAGATCAGAACCGGATCTGGCCATCCACCTTTTTCTGGAAGGGGGAACAGGTTGAAACCACGAGGAGTTCGGTTCCATGGGAGAATCACGACCTATTCCTGAATATCGACACATTTTGGTAACCCAGGTGGGGGATGTCACCGTGGTCCGATTTCGGGACCAAAAAATCATCGAAGATATCAGCATCCAAGAGTGGGGCCAGGAATTGCTCAGCCTGGTGGATGTGGACAATCGCCAGAAAATTCTCCTCAATTTCACCGGGGTCGAGTTTCTTTCCAGTGCTGCCCTGGGAAAACTGATTACGCTGAATGCCCGGGTGCGTGCACGCAGCGGCTCTTTGAAACTCTGTGGTATTCGGCCGGAAATCTACGAAGTTTTTCAAATCACCAAACTCAACCGGGTCTTCGAAATCTACACCGATGAATCGGAAGCCCTGAGTGCTTTTTAAACCCTCCTCCGGAGCCAACCGTCTCAAGAGGACCTGAGTCTTTTGGCCTGCCTTCATAGCGCCCTTTTAAAACTGCTGTTTTCGGGATTTTATCTATCTTTTTTGTTTTGTGTAGATTACCGTTGCCCGGGCGGAGACCAAAACTCTACCGGCCATACCGAGGCCCATCGCCTTGGGAAAGTGCGAAAGGTCCCCGGTGTTCTTTTGCTGTGCCCGGTGTTGGGCGTTCCAAAGGCCTCTGGGACGCTTCCGGGGGGCGGACGCCAAAAACTTTGCTTCAGGTGGTGCTGGGGTTGTCCCAAAGGGGGTTTTTTCGGGCTGCTGAGTCGGGTCGGATACCAGCCCTCTATTGGGGAGGCAGGCCTGTTGCTCTCACAAAATTTTCCCCTTGACGCCCTTTGGGCGCTCCTTATAATCCCGCTCCGGTCCCTCCTGGCCCCGACTTTTCCGATCCCTGTTCTTTTTCGAGCGGTTTTGATGCCGGGGAGTGCTCGAAACTGGGTTTGCTCCGGAAAGCCATAGGGAGGGGGCTGCCGGAGTATCCTTTTTTCTACAAGGAATGGATTCCATGCGGCAAAAACACTGGACCATTTGGCTGATGTTGGCCGTTGGGCTTACCGGCTGCAAGTCAGGAGGGCTAACGCCCAGTTTGTCGAATCCCTTGGCTTTTTTGATGCCTAAAAAGAGTTCTGAACCGGAAAAACCCAGTTCCGTGGCCACGCCAACCCCTCCCAAAGCGGGGTATAGCTCTGCGGATGATCGCTCTGTGGCCCAAGCCAAGTCGGGTTTAAGCCCATCCGGGCAATCCGGAACCACTTCCCCGGCCGCTGGGAATGCGTCCGACTTCGGACCCTCTTCTGCAGGTTCTTCCGGGACCGCTGGTTCCTCCAGCCGGACCCGCTACGGAGGGAATATGGCCTACGGTACGAGCGGGGATCGGAGTTCTCCTTCCGGCAGTTTGAGCAACACCCCCTATGGTTCTCCACCTTTGGGGAAAAATGAATCGGCTTCTTCTGGGAGCCGGTACGGGATCGCCCCCCAAGTGGGCCGGTATGACGTAGGCCCAGCCTATTCCGACAATCCTCCCTTGTCCGCATCTCGAACCAATGCCGCCGGATATACCGGATCCGGATATACCGGATATGGATATACGGGATCGAGCGGACGGGATTATGGTTCGGCTGGGGCCTCTACGGAGAGGTACGGTGCCTATTCCGGTGCTTCTTACAGTGCTCCTAACTGGAGGAGTTGGGGCAGTTCGAGTCCAGAAACCTCCGCTGGAGACCCTCTGGCCCGGCCCGATGGGTATGAAAGGACCTCTTCCTGGGCTAGCCGGGCCGACCAACAAAGCCCCTCTTCTCGTTCCGGTTCGTATGGCGGGGCTTGGGACGATCGGCCAGGTGCCGGGACGTCTTCCGGTTCCGGTGCTTGGGCCAGGCCGGGGGATTCCACCACCTCCTTTTCGGGTAGTTCCAGAACCGGTGGGGGCTATCCCGGCTATGGCGGTTATAGCAGCGGCCGATCTACGGAACCCACTCCCGGATCCTCCTCCACCGGGTCCAATAATCCCTACTTTTCCGAGCCAAGCCGATCTTCCTGGCAAGACGGCCCGGCAGACTCCCGAAGGACTTCCCCCCCTAGTTCTGAGAACTGGCCTACCGGGGCGACCGGGACCCGAACTGGAGGAGCCTCTTTAGGCGGATCAGGAAACGCCTCCTGGGGGGGTTCCTCTTCTAGGACAAGCTCCGCTGGAGACACCGGATACCGGCCTGGCGATACAGGATACCGGCCTGGCGATACAGGATACCGGCCTGGCGATACGGGGTATCGGCCCGGGGATACCGGCTATCGACCGGGGGATACCGGCTATCGGCCCGGCCAGACCGGCTACAATCCCCCCAACACGCCTCCGTATCAGATGCCGGGCAACTCCCAGGGGGGTTCCTCTCCCTCTTCTGGTGGGGAATATCGGCCCGGGAGCACCCGCTCTTATACTCCCGGCCAACCTCTTTAACGGAAAACCGCCGGATTCATCGTTCCCTACCCGTCTGTAAGGTGGTCGGAGGGTAGAGTTCCTTCTACGTGCGGCCACGGGCAATCTCTTCCTCTTCGGGTATTCGCTTCATTTCTTCATTTCTTTCGAATCATTTCACCGGATCTGCTCCATGGCAACGAATCCACCTCTGTCCATGGAGCGTCTTTGCTCCCGCCCGGCCCTAGCTCTTGTAGGGGGGTAACCATTTGGAGGCGGGTTAACCATCGTTGGGAGTCCCCCCGGTTCGGGGCAATTGCTCTCGGGGGCAATTCCCCTTGGGCGGCAATTCCTGTCGGTGGGCCATTGCTCGGGATGGGGTCATTGCTCCCAGGGGAGGCCCGTCCACGTATAGGGAGGCTGAGCGTCAAGCCTGTTGACTAGCTGGCGGCGCTCAACTGCTTCCGGGAGCCCCTCCACTTATCGGGGGATAAAACCCCGAAGTAGAGCGCCCAACATGCAGAGAGGGTTTTCTGCCGGGAACTGGCCGTCGGGGGACGTCCAAACCGACGGCCCGCGGAGTAGAGCGCCCAACATGCAGAAAGGGGTTTCTGCCGGGAACCGAAGCCTCCCATTTTGGGCTGAGGAAAGCTATCATAGGGAATTGCTCTTTGGTTGGGGGGCCTGGCCGGTTAGGCCGATCCCGGGAAAAAGGTCCGAACTAGGGCTACTCCGCCTTTCGGGTGGAACGGGTGGAAAGAGTTGGGCCGACCGTTGTGCCCACCGGCGGAGAGATCGGTTCGAGAGGCTGCACGCGATCGGCGTGATTCGGCAATGGCAAGGAGGGTGTAGGACTATTTTCTGGTAGGGATTCGTTTCGAGTGGGAGGCCTTGCTCGGCCCGGAGAGGGTATGTTGATCGGTCCGGTGTTAACTCGGGAAATGGCCGTGGCGCCCAGACGGTGGAGAACCTATGGGCTGCGGGTGGCGTATGTGGGGGGGCTTTTTGGGGTGGCAGCCACGGCCTGGCTGGTCTTGGCCGGTACCCAGATCATCCGCAATCTGGGCGACATGGCCCGGTTTGGGGCCATCGTATTTCAACTGCTGGCTGTGGTGCAGTTGGTGTTGGTCGTATTTTTTTCCGGCTTGCTGTCGGCCACTGCGGTTTCTCAGGAGAAGGATCGGCGCACGTTGGAGTTGCTGCTGCTGACTCGGCTGGCCAACCACGAATTGGTGCTGGGCAAACTGTTCGCCTCGGTGTTGCACGTGGTGGTGGTTTTGGCCGCGGCAGTCCCGTTGTTTTTCCTGCTGGGGTTATGGGGCGGCATTTCGTTGGCGCAGGTAACGGGGTGTTTTTTGGTATGCGTGGCCAGTGCTTTTTTATGCGGCAGTTTTGGCGCCACGGTGGCCTTTTGGCGGGACAAAACCCTGCAAAGCCTGGCGATGACCGTTTTGGGCCTGGTGCTGTGGCTGGGGTTTTGGGAACTGGTCCATGCCGGGGCCTTGGGAACGCACTGGGCCGGCATTGCTGTCCACCAGTGGAGCACCGCCATGAGCCCATGGCGGGCCATCTTGGCCGCCATTCAGCCCGTACCGCCGCAGGAAGCCTGGTTGGGGTTGGTAGCGCCGTCGGTCGGGTGGTTTTTGCTGGTTTCGGTGGTATTAGCAGGGCTGCTGAATGCAGTGGCGATTGCCCGAGTGCGGGTATGGAATCCGCCGCAACCTTTTTCCCCGCCGCCGGAAGAAGAGCCACCGGGGAGAATCCGTTCGGCAACGCCGGTGGAAGGGCCGGAGGGGACCGGTCCAGCTCCCTCCTTGCCTATCCAGGCCGTCCCAACGGCCCTGGCCGGCCTGCAGCCAAGGGCCAAACGGGCCGCCGGACGCTCGGGCCGAACTGTGTGGGATAATCCGATCCTGTGGCGGGAAATCTGCACCTGGGCGTATGGACGGAAGATCCTGTTGGTCAAGCTGGTTTATTGGGTTGTGGTGGCTGGGGCGGCCATGGCCCTGCTCGGCGCCGTGCAGACCGGCCAACCGGTAAGTCGATCGGCGATTGCCGCCCCGCTACTGCCTGTCTTTTTGATCAGTTTACTGTTGCTCAATGCCCAGGCGGTTCTTTCGATGACCACGGAACGGGACGCCGGGGCGATGGACCTGCTGCTGGTAAGCGATCTGACGCCTGGGGAGATTTTGTTCGGCAAACTGGGCGGGGTCTGGTACAACGGGAAGGATTGGGTCCTGGTGCCGCTGCTATGGTGTGTGGGGCTGTGGCTTGGGGGGCTGATCCGTTGGGAGAACTTCCTGTATTTGGCGGTGGGGATGGTGGTGCTGTTTGGGTTTGTGTCGGTCTTAGGGATTCATACGGGGATGACGTTTCCGAGCAGTCGGTTGGCGATCGCCACCAGTCTGGCCACCGTGTTTTTCCTCTGCGTGGGGGTGGCGGTGTGCATGATGATCATGGTGGCTTTTAGCGGGTCGTTTCAGGCGCAGTTGCAGCCGTTTTTGGCGATGATGGTGGGAGGGGGATTGGGGTTATATGTGGTGATGGCATTTCGCACACCATCCTCGGCGAAGGCCCTGGCCGCCTTCGGCTGTCCGCTGGCCACTTTCTACGCCATCACCAGTTTCCTGCTCGACTACACGTTGGGCGTGTTTCTGGTGGTGGTAGGGGCTTATGGGTTTGCCACGGCGGCCTTGTTGGTACCTGCGTTGGCGGAGTTTGACGTGGCTACCGGCCGAACCACCGCCGAATAATCCCCCAAGCTGCCGTTGGGAAGCCATCGGGCAACCGACGGCCCGATACAACCCAAACTACCGTCTAGTCCGCGACAACGATCCTATGGACATTTGGATATCCTATGCCCCTTGGTGGATTGCCATGGGGTGTTTGTTGGCCCTCTCTGCGGTGTTTTCTGCCTCGGAGGCAGCGCTGTTTTCCTTAACGCCCGCGGATCGGCGTCAAATGGCCAGCGGCAGCCGGCGCGAACAACTGGCCGCTCAACTACTCGAGGATGCGGATCGGCTGTTGACCGCCGTGCTGTTTTGGAACCTGCTGGTGAACATATTGTATTTTACGACGGCGTCCATCGTGGGGCTTCATCTCCAGCAGGAGTGGGGGCCCGGGGGGTCGGCCCTGTTTGGCCTGGGCGCCTTGGTAACCCTGATCTTGCTGAGCGAGGTGGTGCCCAAAAGCCTGGCGGTCTTATTGCCCAGGTGGGTGGCCCGATGGGTCAGTGTGCCATTGGAGGGGGCGATTCGGGTTGTGGAGCCGTTGTTGCCGGTGTTTCGGCAGATGGTCTGTATTTCCCAGCGGGTGCTTTGCCCTCGGTTTCCGCCGGAACCTTATCTGCATGTGGAGGATTTAGAGCGGGCGGTGGATTTGGCTGCCGCCGGGCCTGTGGCTGAGGGTCCGGAAACCGGCGCCCTTCTGCGCCAGCAGCACGAGGTGCTGCAACGTTTGGTGAGTCTTTCGGAGATGCGGGTGGATGAGCTGATGCGGCCCCGCCGAGAGATGGTGGCCTGGAAGGCGCCGGTGGATTGGGAAGATGTTCAGCAAAACCCGCCACCCACCCCCTACCTCTTCTTGGCCGATCCACAAACCGAGGAAATCATCGCTGTGGTGAACCTTCGGCAGGTAAATCGCCAAGCCGGCCTTCGGCTTTCTGAGCAGGCAGAACCGGCCCTGTATGTCCCTTGGTCGGCCAGCGTAGCGGATGCCTTCCAGCAGATGCTCCAGCAGAACCGGTGTGCGGCCGTGGTGGTGAACGAATATGGGGAAACCATCGGGGCGATCACGTTCGAGGAGGTGATGGAGACATTATTTTACGCATCGGCCAGCCGAAGCCAACGGCTGCTGGCTCGCCCGCCGTTTCGGCAGGTGGGCCCGGGCGTGTGGGAGGTAACCGGCATTACCAGTCTGCGTCGCTTAGCCCGGCATTTCCACCTCCGGCGTCCTATCGGCCGGGCCACTACCGTAGCCGGCTTGCTCCTGGAAGTTCTGGGCCGATTCCCCGCGGAAGGGGACCGTTGCCAATGGGGGCCGCTGGAGTTCCGGGTGCTTCGCATTTGGCCCCCCCTGCAACTGCTGGTGGAAGTCCGAAAAATCTCCGAGGAGGACTCCCCATGAATCATCTGCTGTTGGCCCTGGTGGTCGGCGGTGTGGGGATGGGCCTGAGCGCGCTGTTCAGCGGTTCGGAGACTGGCTTGTATCGGGCCTCCCGCATTCGACTCCGCCTGGAGGCCATCGAAGGGGACCGAATCGCCGGGCTGCTTCTTTGGCTGGTCCAGCGGCCGGGCCTTTTCGTATCCACCGCCCTGGTGGGCAATAACTTGGCCAATAATATGATCTCGTTGGCGGTGGTCCTACTCAGCCAAACGCTCTTCCCCCAACCGGGCCATCTGGCAGAACTGGCGCTGACCGCCCTGCTGGCGCCGGTGATTTTTGTTTATGGAGAACTTTTGCCCAAATATCTTTTCCTTCGGGCGCCGAATCGGCTTCTGCGTCGAGGGGGTGGTTTGTTTTTTGTGTTTACGGTGCTCTTTTTGCCGGTGAGCATTTTTATCTGGGCGATCAACTCTTTGGCCGACCGACTCCTGGGTGGTTCGCCACAGCCCGTGCGTTGGCGTCTGGCCCGCCGAGAATTACGCCGGATCCTCCAAGAGGCCCACGAAGTCGGCGTCTTCCAGCCGTTCCAACGCCATTTGGCCGACGCCCTGTTCAGCCTGGCGGAGATCCCGGTAGGGCATTTCGCTTTGCCGCTGGAACGTTTCCCACGAATCCGTTCCGACCTGCCGAAAGACGCCCTGCTGGATGCCGAGCCGACGGGGCCGGGCGGCCCGTGGCTGGTGGAAGATGCCGGCCAACCCGGACGCTGGCTCGGCTATGTGGAACCCTGGGAACTGGCCCTGCAAAAAGACCATCCCCTGGCCCCTCTCCATCCCCTGGCCTCCTTTCCCGAACACCAAAGCGCGCTTTCGGTCCTGGCCGAAATGGAACAGGCAAAAGCTCGCTTGGCCCTCCTAAAAAACGCCCAAGACCAGATCGTGGGGGTGGTAAGCCTAGAGCGGCTCCGAGATCAACTCTTTGCCCCTTCGCCCCCAGCAGCCTCACCCAGCCGATCCGCTTCGTAGCCGAGCCGTTTCCGGGAGCGGATTGGGTTCACTTCTGAGAGGACCAAGGCGGGAAGCAGTTTCTGGAGGGCGGCCCGCCCCTTCCGGGGGCTTATTGGGTTACCTTCTGATAGCCCAGACTCTTGAGCACAAAGAGCATTTCTTCATAGGTGATAAACCGCCGACGATGGGTCAGTTTATATTGGTCGATGGCCTGGGCCAGCTCACGGGCTTCCGGAGAAAGACCTTCATGGCTATTGCCGAATTGGCGGCGTTCCACCCCCGGCGGAATCGCCGGCACCTCATAATTTCGGCGTTCGACAAAAGTCGTGGCAAACGTTTCTAACAGTTGGCTCATCGGACCGGTCCTTTCTGGCTACGAAGGTCTCTGAAGATACCCCCTTGGCCATGGGAAAACACCCATCTTATTTAAGTTTAGCCCATAAATCTTGCCCAAGTTGTCCAGACAGAGGAAACTCGCCAATTGGCCCACTTTTGGGTGGTTTGTGGATGGCCCTATAAAAGGGTGGCCCTTTCTGGAGAGGTTTCAAGCTCCAAGGTTGCCGCAAAGCCCAAGGTTGTTCCCACGTCCAAGGTAGGTCCAAGGGCTCAGAGGCTGTCTCGAAATGGGTACTCCGGCGGGGCGGCCCGGACCGTAGCCAAACCCTTCCGATTGAGCAAAGTGCCCGTTTTATGGGGTTTTTGGCAGTCTGGGCCGCCGGTGGGTAGTACATCTAGCTAAAAACGGAATTCCGCGGTAGCTTCTAGGAGGCCCCGATATCCAATGGTCTGCCTGCCTTTTCGGGGCTGCCGGGTTGCAGGTTTCCCGGAGGGGGCCGTCAGGATTTATCTGCCATGGGGATTTGGGGATCGGGCCAGGATTTGGGGATTTCCTGCTTCCGCCCTGGTTTTTTCTCCTCGGCAAAGCCGTGAGCGGGCGCTCCAAACGGGTCGCCCGCTCCTGGGGATTTGGGGATGTACATGGACCAAGGGATTTCGAGATTTCCTGGACCAAGGGATTTGGGATTTACCCCGGAGAAGGGATTTAGAGGATTTATCGGCAGAGGGGATTTCGAGATTTACCGGGGCAGGGGATTTTGGGCGGCCCGAAGCGATTCCAACCGGTTGAGGAGTTCCCTGCTCCCCCGATGGGTGGGGTCCAGAGCCAGGGCTTGCCGAAGGGTCTGATCCGCCTGGCTCCACTGGCCGGCGGCGGCTTGGGCCTGGGCCAGTTGATACAGCCAATCCGCCGAGGCACCGCCCCGCTGGATGGCCAGGGCTAGCTGTTCCGCCGCCTCCGGATATCGTCCTAGTTCGATGTATGTAAGGCCTTGTAAATAAAGCAGTTGCGCCGGTTCTTCCCCGGGGGCATAAGTGTCGGCCAATCGATGCAAGGCGGCCAAGGCCCGATCCGGTTGCTTGGTAGCCCGATACAGCTCGGCCACTTCCAGCAACACCTCCCGCTGGTTGGGGGCGTAGGCCAAGGCCCGCTGATAGTCGGCCAAAGCGGCACGAAAATCCCCCAGGTGTCGGGCTACCCTGGCCCGCACTATCCACGCCTCGGTCAACTGGGGGTTCCGTTCGAGGGCCTGATTGGCATACTGCCGAGCCTGGACCAGACGGCCCAACTCCAACTCCATCTGGGCCATCCGGGCCTGCACCCAAGCGTCTTCCGGGGCCAACTGGATCAGCTGTGCCATCTGGGCGATGGCCTCTTGCCGAAGTCCTTTGGCCCAAAGCGCTTCGGCATAGACTTGCCGGGCATCCACGTCTGCCGAACAAGTCTCGACGGCCTGCCCGGCCAAGCCAACCGCCTCATCCCATTGCTGCTGGGCCAAAGCGGCCATGGCCTGCCGAGTCAGTTGCCGGGATGTCAGCAGGGTGCGTTCGACCGGAGAGGCCGGCTGGAGCAACCGACACCCCCCCGCCCAAACCAGCCCCAGAAGCACCCAACCTGTGTACCGAAAATATCCCCGGTCCAACGCCGATTCCTTCGCTTCTGCCCCACAATTAGGCCGGGAAAGCCCCTCCACCGACTTGTGCGGTCAATCCACCCTTCGGGGCTACCCCCACTTAGGGGCATTATGAAATAACCCAAAGATAGTATTCTCGGTTTCCTAATCTTAACAAAGTTTTCCTCTTTTTGGCTATAGCGACTTCTTACCGAAGATTCTTCCAGCCCGAACGGCCCTGAGCGGGGAAGGATAAGAGGACTTCCAACCCCACAAAAGGGGGAATTGGGGACGCTGGATCGGGTGCAGTTAGAGAAGGTGCCAGAATTTCTGGTGTCTAGGTAGGGACCGGAATCTCTTCCACCAGGCGTTGGATGAGTGCTTCGACGGCCGTTCGCTGACTGCCATGCAGATAGCCTTTGGGGATCACCCGATGGGCCAGGACCGGGACGGCCAATCGTTTC
>Ga0209017_10000567_pt1 | contig 35484 bp, 22 predicted proteins | sample YNPBryunderm2012_FD_185812 | JGI IMG/M metagenome (GOLD analysis project Ga0209017, IMG submission 185812) | Anoxygenic and chlorotrophic microbial mat microbial communities from Yellowstone National Park, USA - YNP Bryant MS undermat 2012... ...
CACTCTGGCGAACTGCTGCGACACGGGGATAATGGAAGAAGACGTCGGGCTGAGAAAAGAGACGCTTTGTGCAGAAAGGTGGGTGGAAGGCTCCTAGCAGCTGAGACTGCCAACGAAGTGGAACCTGGTGGCGTTGTGCTGCTCAAGGAGCCTACGGAAGTTGAAGAAAGGCGGCTGAGGATCATCAGGGAGGGATAGGATGATGCGGCGGCTTCCGACGATAGTGGGATTGGCTATAGCTGTTCTGCTGTGGGACTCAGGCAGGGCATGGGGGCAATTTCGGGCTGGTTTTCTGCCACCACCGCAGGCTGGGGTAGTCCGAGGTGGTGGATTGGGGTTTGCGATAACGGGACGGCGGGTACAGCTCACGGGTTTCATAGGCGGTTGGGGGTATCGTTTCTGGGGTTACAATGGGTGGTGGGGTGGGGTACCGGTTTGGTCCGCGGGGTGGTGGTACCCACCGATCACGACGTGGACACCTGTTGGATGGATACCAGGCTTTTTACCCCCAGGTTGGGGGGTTGGACCTGGGTGGAATGTTGGCCCTTGGGGCTTCTGGCCACCTCTGTGGGATGCTCCTGGGCTGATTCCGGTTGCGCCGTTCGGCTGGCCGCTGGTCCAGAACCTGCCGGAGGGTGGTCTTCCTGGAGCCGTTCGCGCCGCTGATACTGTAGCAGCACGTCCCGGGAACTTCGCGGGTGGGGCCGGTATAAATCCTCTCGTGGGTCGTGCTGGGGATGCTGCAACTTGGAATGATGCGGCGCTAAACCTTCCCGTTCCGGAACCGCCACGGGAATTCCTTGTTATTAGTCCGCAAAAACAAAAACCGGTAGCATCCTCTTCGTTCTCGGCAAGGCGTGACGCTCCTCAGACGGAGGTCTCCTCATCGACCATGTCCCAACCGGGGAGCACGAAGAGCACGCAGCCTTTCGGGAATTATCTGGTGATCAGTCCTCAAACGAATATCCCCCGGTCCCCGACGAGCACAACTACGGTTTCCCGAACCCCAGAGAATCTGACAAAACCAGTGAGTACAGTTGCCGATGATGATGGGATTGTTCCTGCTCTATTTCGTGTGGATCCTTTCGCCCCGCGTCCGCAACTGCTGGTGGACCCGGTCGATGCCGATCCCCGCAAAGAGGCACAGCGATGGATCCAACGAGGGCGGGCGGCCTTCATTGCCGGCGAATATGGACGGGCAGCCCAATTATTTGCCACAGCGGCGGAGAAAGACCCGGATTTACCCTTTCCCCGTTATTGGCAGGCTCAAGCAGAAATAGCAGCTGGCCGCTATGCCCACGCCTTTGCGGTTCTCCGTCTGGGATTGCAACAACATGCCCAGGCGGCACACCGCTTCGATCCCAAGGAACTGTATGGCACTCATCCCCAAAGGCATGCCGAACACCTGGCAGCACTGCGCCGAGCGGTGGCCGATCAACCCCAAGAACCAATACTCGCCTACTTGCTGGCTTGGCAGCTGTGGCTTATTGGGGAAAAAGCCGAGGCCCGCCGCTGGTGGGAGCGATCCCAACAGCTCGGCGGACCCGCAGAGGGGATGGTTCTTGGGCCGCAAGTTTTCTCAAAAGGGCAATAATGCCGTCATTCAAAAGGGAATTGTCCACGGACCTGCTTGCTTGGGAAGCATACTAGCATACACTACGGTTGCAAAAAGCCGGCGTTATTTCTTCTGAATGCGGATAGCATGGAGGAAAAAGTTGCGGTCGTATTCATTTTCCTTGTAGGCATCGTTGAGAAAAGTGATTTCCAGCTTTTGCTTCCCAGCAGTCAGGCGTGCGGTAAAGGAGTATTTTTTGCACTCCTCGGCGGTGCAGGTGTGTTCCTTAACCACCTCTGTTTCACCACAGCGAATGCGGAACTTAGCCAATTCCTTTTCCGCTTCAGTACAACTTGCCTCGATGGTGATGGTGTACTCTCCCGCTTCAGGAATGTTGATTTCGGCGACCGCAGACCCATTGGTGTAGAAATAAAACCGCTGCTCGGCAGGATCGTAGCCGCCCAATTCCTGGGCACCCTCAAAAGCAGGCTTCCATTGGAAATCGCTCAGCGGAGGAAGTTTGACCTCCTCGGCCAGCACGGGAGCTTCTAGGGCCAACCCCGTTGCGAATAACACAATCCAGAACCTCAACCACATAGATCTGTCCTCCAATCGCAAGCAATTGCACGGACTCCACAGCGGTACACCCATATTGTGGGAGCAGACATGACATGGAAGAGTAAATAGGACAACACAGATACTTCGACCAGGTTTTCCCACACGGATCTCGCAGGATAACAAACACCTGTTGGGAGATTGGCCGAGGAACTGACGGCATCAAAGAGATAGGGGAAACGAATAGCAGAGATAGGGGAAAGGAATAGTAAGGCTCGCTGCTTACGAAACAAAGGTATGGGATAGGGTCAGCACGGGATGTTGCTTCTGTCTTGTAGCGGATTGAGCCGGGGTTATTCGGCGACACCCCTATTTGAGGGTGTGGAATTCGAGCTGCATGCCGGGGAACGCCTGGGTTTGGTGGGGCCGAACGGAGCAGGGAAAACAACTCTGCTGCGTGTACTGGCTGGGTTGGATCAGCCTGACAGCGGACGGGTGCAGCATCACGCTGGTGTGCGTGTGGGTCTTTTGGAACAACAAGCCCACTTCCCACCACAATGGAGCGTGTATCAAGTGGCCCAGAGCGGCTTGAATGAAATGATAGCTGCCCAGCAACAGTTCGAGCAAGTCGCCCACGAACTCGCCAACTGTAGGGATGAGGCTCGCCGCCGGCAACTCAGTGCCCAATATGACCGTTTGCATGAATGGCTCCGCCACCACAATGCCTATCAACTCGAGCATCAGATCGAAGCCGTGTTGAACGGCCTGGGATTCGATCCGGACGATTATCACCGACCCGCCGCCACTTTATCGGGAGGGCAACAGCGACGCCTATTACTGGCACGATTGCTCCTGTCTGCCCCCGATGTTCTGCTTCTGGACGAGCCGAGTAATCATCTGGATATTCACATGACGCGCTGGTTGGAGGAGTACCTGGTTCGTCAGGCGGAAGGAATGGTGATTGTCAGTCACGACCGCTATTTTCTCAACCGTGTGGCCACCCGTATCCTGGAATTGCATCAGCGGCGTATTACTAGTTATCCGGGCAATTACGATCAGTACGTCCGACTTCGTCAGGAGCGTTATCAACGGCAACTCAAAGAATACGAAGCCCAACAGGAATTCATCGCTCGACAAGAGGAGTACATCCGGCGTGTGCATTACGGCCAGCTGGCCAGGCAGGCTCAGTCGCGGGCGAAGGTCTTGGAAAAGCTGGAGCGACTGGAAAAACCCGTGCTGCCCGACATGCCACGGATCCGTTTCCGAGAGGTTCCACGTTGTGGAGACGTCGTGGTCCGGACGGAAAACCTGGGCAAATACTATGGAGACCGTATGCTTTTTCGTCACCTGAACCTGGAATTGCCCCGGGGCAAACGCCTTGGCATTCTGGGGCCCAATGGATGCGGGAAATCCACTCTCCTGCGTATTCTCATCGGTGAGGAAACACCCAGTGAAGGACGAGTCGAATTAGGACACCGTGTTGTCATCGGATATCTCGACCAGCAACTGACAGTTCTGAATCCGGAACAGACCGTCTTGCAAGCGGTACGTCCCGCCGACGACCCCGACATGACGGAACAAGCTTTGCGTGACCTGCTAGGAAGCTTCGGGTTGTCCGGAGAACGGGTCGAACAGCCCGTGGGCAGCCTTTCGGGTGGAGAACGCAGCCGGGCCGCTCTCGCACGCCTGACGCTCCAACGGGCCAATCTGCTAGTTCTGGACGAGCCTACCAACCATCTGGACATTTGGGCTTGTGATGCCTTGGAAGAGGCCTTGCGAACGTTCGATGGCTCCGTGATCGTGGTCAGCCATGATCGGTACTTCCTCAACCGGGTTGTGGATATGCTCATCGTTTTCGATCATGGCACCACCGAGGTGGTTTACGGCAATTATGACCTGTACGAATCCCTGCGGCAGAGCCGGCAGTCGGCCGTGCATTCCCAACAGAACACAACGGCTCATGCTCCGCCTTCCCGTTCTTCGCGACAGCCAGTTACGTCCGTGGGAGAAGGCTTATCACGGTCTTCGTCTTCTACCAGTAAGCAGAGACGCAAACGCCGCTATCCTTACCGGAAAGTCGCAGAGATCGAAGCTGATATTGCTGCCGCGGAAAGCCGCCTAGCGGAACTGGAGGCGGAATTGCAGAATCCGAACCTTTACCGGGACGCGGAGCGAGTCCGTAGCACCTTACAACAAATCGAACAGCTCAAGGCCACGTTGACCCAACTCTACGAACACTGGGAGGAAGCCGTGGAACTCAACGGTTAGCATGCTGTTCCGCCTCTTCCACGAGGGGACTGGCCAACTGGCATAGAAGTGGCTTTGCATCGTTGTTACGCTCCTCAATGTACGGGGATTCCCCAGCTCATCAGGGACAGAGCCTGGGAATAAGGAAACGGTAGTAGTTGTACGGGATTCCTGGTGTAGTCAGGGATAGACCTCAGGGAGAAGGAACCATCCGTCGATTTCCTGTTTCCCTGGAGAGACGATCTCATGAAAATCCTGCATACTGCCGACTGGCACTTGGGTGATCGTCTGGGTCAGCGCATCGATCGTACTGAGGATCTGCGGCGTAATGTAGAGCAGATTGCCCAGTATTGTCAGCAGGAAGAGGTGGATGTCTTGTTGATCGCTGGGGATCTGTTCAGTGAAACAGTCCGCCCCGATTCCTGGAAGGAGCATATCGAACATTTCGAGCGAACCTTCCGTCCTTTCTTGCTCCAAGGTGGGACCATCGTTGCATTGACAGGAAATCATGACAATGAGCATCTCTGTGGCACAATCGTAGAGGCGATGGGATTAGTTGAACCTGTCGAGGGACCCATGTTTGTGACCTCGCCGCACCGCAGGGGACGCTTTTATCTTGCGGCACATCCCACTCTGCTCCACCTGATGGACAAGTACAATACCCGCGTTCAATTTGTTCTCATGCCCTATCCCCGGCCGACGCATTATTCCGCAGATGCCGGCTCTTCCCGAACCTGCATCAGCTCTCAAGAACGGGTCCATCATCTCTCGGCCTGTTGGGTTCAGGCATTGGAAAAGTTATATACTTCACCTTCCTTCGATCGGACCATACCCGCAGTGCTCGCGGGTCACATTCAAGTGTACGGGGCGGATATCCAAAATGGTCTCTTCCGCATCCATCTCCCCGATGATGTGGTCATTCCTCGTGCCCAGTGGGTCGAGTGGTTCGACTATATCGCCCTGGGACATATTCACAAGCCCCAGATGCTAAATGGCCAGCCGCATATCCGCTATAGTGGTAGCATCGAACGCTTGGATCTTGGGGAAAAGGACGACGAAAAAGGCGTAGTGCTTGTAGAAATAGGTCCTCAAGGATTAGTCGCCGAACCGCGCGTTTTACCCCTTCCTGCCACGCCGATTGAGGAAATTCACATTCGGGACCCGGATGTGGACCTGGCACAATTGGTTCAGCGGTATCCGCTCGAATGGCGGCAACGGGCATTAGTCAAGCTCGTCATTCATCATCAGTCCGGCCTGCACACCTTGGTCGACATTCTGGAGAAAACAGCTCAGATCTTTCCCCGCTGGTATGAGCGATACTTTCGGGAAGTGGACGCCCTGGATCACCTCTGGCACTCTGAGGACAACGAAGCGCACCATCAACGGAGTGTCGCTCAGATCACCCGTGAGTACGTGCAACGCAACCTGCGTGACCAGCCCGAGGAAGAGCAAAAGGCATTGTTACAAATGCTGGAGCAGTTGCTACAAGAATGCGGAGAGGTGGATTGTGCCGGTGCTGACTGACGTCAAGTCCCCTTCCGAAAGCAGATCAGGTCTCGTGGACGAAGGTACATAATTCCGGCTTGACCAGATTGTCGGGGAGTTGTGAGGGGAGGTGGTTTTTTGCCTCGGTTTCGTCCGACTACTCCGGTTGTCTGTTCGAACATCTACCCGCCCGAAGAAAGGCCCTAGGACTTAGGATTCAGGCGAAGATCACCGTGGTATATCCCAGAAGAATGAGGGTCTGCCTTTCTGGCGAAACAACATGAGCCTAAAAGCAGATGTTACCGGCCTGCATCCTGAAGACGAGGGATTGCCTCGTGCGTCAGGTGGGGGCCGGTAACATACTGGGGAATGGGGTACTGGGGGCAGCTAGTTCCCTTTACTGATCCGCTGCTACGAAAGATGCGCGGAAGCGATCAATAGAGGTCATCGTAATTTCCACCGGCAGCGCCTTTCTTGGCTTCCTCCTTCTTGGGCTCTTCTGCGACAAGGGCATCGGAGGTCAGAAGCAGCGTGGCTACACTGGCGGCGTTTTGCAAGGCACTGCGGACGACTTTGGTGGGGTCGATGATCCCCTTCTTGACCATATCACAGAATTCACCGGCACGAGCATCGTAGCCGTAGTTGTTGTCCTTATTCTCCAGGATTTTGCTGGTGATGACATTGCCGTCTTCGCCAGCGTTTTCGACGATCTGCCGCAAGGGGGCCCGGCAGGCACGCAGGATGATGTTGTAACCTACCTTTTCATCATCCGTGAGCGATTCAGGAGGTTGAAGTGCATGTGCCGCCCGCAGAAGTGCCACCCCACCGCCGGGAAGGATCCCTTCCTGGTAAGCGGCTTTGGTGGCATGCATGGCGTCCTCTACCCGCATTTTCTTTTCCTTCACTTCGGTTTCCGTGGCACCACCCACGTTGATCTTAGCTACACCACCCTTGAGCTTGGCGATACGTTCGCTCAGCTTCTCGCGGTCGTAGTCACTGGTGCTCTTTTCCAGTTCTTTTTGGATGCTGGCGATGCGGGCCTCGATGTCCGTCTTCTTGCCGGCTCCTTCGATGATGGTGGTATTGTCTTTGTCCACTTTGACTTTCTTAGCCCGACCCAAATCCTCCAGCTTGACATTTTCCAGCTTGATGCCTAAGTCCTCGAAGATGGCTCGCCCACCGGTAAGGATGGCGATGTCCTGGAGCATGGCCTTGCGACGGTCCCCGTAACCGGGTGCCTTGACAGCGCAGACGCGGAAGGCCCCTTGCGAGCGAATAACGTTGACCACCAAGGTCGCCAACGCTTCGCCTTCGACTTCCTCCGCGATGATCAGCAGAGGACGCCGCTGGTCATACACCTTCTCCAGGATGGGGATCAGGTCCCGGCTACTGGTAATCTTCTTTTCGTGGATGAGGATGTAGGCATCTTCCAGTTCGCACTCCATCGTTTCGGGATTGGTGATGAAATACGGTGAGAGGTAACCGCGGTCGAATTGCATACCCTCGACGAATTCATAAGTGGTCTCGATGGTCTTGGCTTCCTCGACCGTGATCACACCGTCCTTGCCTACCTTATCCATCGCCTCAGCGATGATGTTGCCAATGACCTCATCACCGTTGGCCGCTACGGTGGCGACATTTTTCAGGTCGGCCTTCCCCTTGACCGGGATGGTCATGTCTTTGAGTTTTGCCACGACATCCTCAACGGCTTTATCCATGCCCCGCTTCATGAGCATGGGGTTGGAGCCCGCTACGACAGCCCGTAGTCCTTCGAGGAAGATCGATTCGGCGAGCACCGTGGCGGTCGTCGTTCCATCACCTGCCACATCGCCTGTCTTAGAGGCTACTTCCTTGACCAAAGCGGCGCCGATGTTCTCCGCATGGTCGGGCAGCTGGATTTCCTTGGCCACGGTTACGCCATCTTTGGTGACGGTGGGACTGCCGAACGACTTCTGAATGACTACATTGCGGCCTTTAGGGCCCAAGGTCACCTTGACAGCACGGGCCAGTTTGGCGATCCCCCGCTTCATGGCCTCACGAGCTTCCTGGTCGAAAATCAGTTGTTTCGCGCTCATACTCTTTTCCCCATCTTCTATCAGTTCAGTAACAGAACAAGCTTCGTACCGGTTGGGTTGCAATCGTTTGACCTGCTGCCTGCTCGGTCAGGGGTTGCAGGCATCAGGGTATCGTGATTTTTTGTGTTCAGCCTCCTCCGTTTCACCGTACGATGCGCCGCTTGGGGGAGGAGGGTCTCCGGGTCGGTCGAGGTAGCACTCACACCCTTGGCTAGTTGCTCGAGGATTACCACCGCTCAACCTTTTCCTTCATGCGGCATTACTTTTCCTCGATGACACAGAGTACATCCGATTCGTGCATGATAAGGATTTCCTCATTCTTAACGCGGTCTTTGAACTCATCTCCGGCCCAGGAAGTAAAGAGAACCCGATCACCGGCCTTCAGTTGCATCGGAGCACGGGTTCCATCCTTCTTGAGCTTGCCGGGGCCTACCGCCAAAACCACTCCACGCTGGGGCTTGTTTTTGGCGGTATCCGGGAGAACAATCCCTCCCGCTGTGGTCTCTTCGGGTGCTTCCCGACGCACCACGATTCGGTCACCGAGAGGTCGCAAGGCCATAATCTCGATCCTCGTAGTCGTTGCTCCAGAATATTCGGATGCCAGGGTCTGCTCCGGTCGGATCGAAAATAGTAGGATGCAAGTCGCGTGCCTGTGAGAGCAATTAACGTAACAGCATGGCAAACAATGTGTTGTGGAATAATACCTTCCTAAAGCCACTCTGCCAGAGTGGCGTTGTCCCCACTCCGGAACTGTCGCTTTGGCAGGGGTTGCACTCTACCTTCCTACTGCTTTCCCCGGATTTACTACTGCTTTCCCCAGATGCTTGGGGCTGGTTCCCTCGGTGGCAGAGGCCACCCTTTACGGGGTGTTCCGGTTCAGTGGACATCGGAACGGGTCCCGGCTGGAAGTGGCTCCACAGGGGAAGGTTTTATCCCGGCGATCCGGATTTCAAAACTATCGACACGCTAAAATTATCGATGTTACCGAACAGGGGGTGGAAGACCTGACCTGGTCGAGGCAGGTCCCTTCCGCTGGGGAATCAGGGGTGGGAAATCACAGGTTGTTCGGAGGTCGATTTTCGAGCGGAGTTGATCCGGATTCGGGGGAATTTCGCGGGAGTAGGCTGGTATCGGAACTCCGGAGTCTCAGATTGATCAACTCTACTGTCACGGCAAAGGCCATGGCAAAGTAGATGTAGCCTTTATCCAGATGTTGACCAAGCCCTTCAGCCGCCAACAATACGCCGATAAGGATGAGAAAGCTCAAGGCCAGGACTTTGATGGTGGGATGACGTTCCACAAAATTGCTCACCGAACGGGCAAAAGCCAGCATAACGAGCATGGCCAGTACCATGGCGGTGACCATGATCCAGATCTCTTCCACCATGCCCATCGCTGTGATGACCGAGTCCAGGGAAAACACCACATCGATCAAGGCTATGGTGAGGACAGCGGAAAGGAAGCGGGTCGGTCGTCGGGTCTGGGTCACCAGCCGATCTCGGGAACCATGCAGTTCCAGCTTCTCATGCATTTCCCGAACGCTTTTACCAATGAGGAACAATCCCCCACCAAGAAGAATCAAGTCCCGCCAGGAGATCACGCGGGCTTCCCAATCGTAGAGAAAAGGGAGCGGTGGCAATGTCAAGAGGGGTGCAGTCAGCCCCATGAGGAAGGAGAGGAACAGCAACAGGATCAGACGCATTCCCAAAGCGGCAGCCAGACCGAAGCGGCGGGCTGAAGATTGTTGAGGCGGCGGCAGTTTGCCCACCACGATGGCCAGGAAAATGATGTTATCGATGCCGAGGACGATCTCCATGAGCGTCAGGGTGATCAGCCCGATCACGAGAGCGGCCCAACTGGTGTCCCGTGTGTCGAGGAACCGGATTTCTAGCAACTCGGATCGGGGCCAGGACTGGACAGCCGCATCGATACGCACAGGAAACTCGTGAGTCTGAACCTGCCCACGCAGGATCGATTTGTCATGGAGTTGGACGAGATCCTGGGAGGAAGAGTCAATTCCATCACGAGCGAAGGTGATCCGGAGGATTTGGTCCGTCCGCAGTTCCAGTATTCCGATGTCGCTTTGGAGGCGAACGGTAGGAAGCAATAGGAAGGCTTCCTGGGAAGACGCGGTGGTCTTCCAGGTCGCTCGGACTCGTAGGCGGGGAGCCTCTGAGGTCGGTATGTTCGCCTCAGGTGCGGCTGCTTTGGAACAACCCCAGCCGACTAGCACAGCTAGTAACAGTATGGTCCCCCGTGGGTGGCAGGCTAGCATGAGGCTTTTCCTCCGCGGAATCGGGAGCAAGTATTGTTATTTCCAAAGCTTTCCCGCACGCGAGGGGAGGGGATCGTATTCGTGACGAGTGCCGTAGAGTTATGATGAGTTCTCATGGATTTGCTAGGTTGTACCGGCTTGGGCGTGGGTGATGCAAGAGCAGTAACGGCGCCTTGAGTTTGTTGCGTCGGGTGGGCTGAAGTCCCGTCTGTGTCGGGTGGGTTGAAGTTCCATCTGTGTCGGGTGGGTTGAAGTCCCGTCTGCGTCCGGAATGGTCGGGCTCAACGTTGGACCGCGTAGAGGAGATGTCCTTGATGGAGGAGGGCAAACTCCGGAGCATCGACAGGCTCGTGCGGAAGCAAGCGGATCAGGCGGAGTTCGTCGAGTTGGATTAGACCCTGGTGGAAGGTGGGAATATCCAGGGAGGGATGTCTGGGTACCATAGCAGCAAACAGTTCCGGGAGCAGACATGGTACGGCAGTGGTAATGGCCCGTTGATCCAGATATTCGAGAGCATCGGCGGCCCAAGGAATCAAGCGCCGGACGGGCTCCCCGAGGACAGTCCGATCCAGTTCGCAACGGCGCAGGGCGGCATCCAACCGCCGGCTCAATTGCTGAAGGTGTTCCAGGAGGGCGTGAGCACGAGCTTCCACACGGTCGACGAGAGCGGTAAGCTCCTGACGGAACTGGACCAGGAAGGCGGGTATGCCAGCCTGGGTCAATTCCACCGCTTGCTTCCATTGTTGCAGGATCGCCTGAGGGGAGTCATGCTGATGGACAAACGAAACAGCGGCGGGGGTGGCTCGTACCCATTCGGTAATGATTTTCCCCCGTGTTTCCCGGCGGGTGATTTGCAGCAAGCCGTGGCGTAAGGCTAGAGCGGCCGCTGTGGCCGCCGGTCCTACACGTTGGGCGAACAACCCAGGGAGCTTCCCGGAACGGAACAGTCGTTGCTCCCCCTGCTGGCTCAAGGCGGTACGCAGTGCCCCTAGCAACGCCTCCAGCACCGCGGGATCGACAGACCTTAGCTCTTCAGCAGTGACTGGTTCAGGTGCGTCCATCCTAAATCCTCCTGCACCTTTCAATTTTTTTCCGATCCATTTCTTTTCCGAATGCCATAGCTTCCAGTAGCCTAGCGGCCGCCTAGTTTATCGGTGGACGGGTGTTGGAGGGAAGATCGTTGGAGGAAGGATCGAAAGATTGGACTGGCGACCTGTTGGGTTACCATAACAATAGCAACCCCTCCTCCATCACCGCATGGGATTGGGCTTGAGACACGGAAATCCGCCTGTACGGTACGAGGAGACCATGACTGTGAACGTTGGAACTGATACTAAAGCAGTTTTGGGATCATCTGGTTCGGAGCGGTGGGTTCAGGAAACGGGTCGTCCGCGTATCCTCAGTGGGGTGCAACCTTCTGGTAAATTGCATCTGGGGAATTATTTCGGGGCCATCCGCCAGCACATCCAACGTCAGGATCAGGGTGAATGTTTTTACTTCATCGCGGATTACCACGCCTTGACCAGTTTGCGGGAGGCTGAAGAGCGTGAGAAGGCGATAGCGTCCAAGAACAAGTCGTACATACCCCGTCCGGCGCGACAGATACTGGCCGAGAACATCCGCGATGTGGCTCTCGATTATCTCGCTTTAGGTCTGGACCCTCATAAGGTGATATTTTTCCGTCAATCGGATGTACCGGAAGTAACCGAGCTGGCCTGGATCCTCTCCTCAGTCACGGGTATGGGACTTTTGGAACGTGCTCATTCGTATAAGGACAAACTGGCCAAAGGAATCACGCCGAATGTCGGGTTGTTCACTTATCCGGTGCTGATGGCTGCGGATATTTTGCTCTACCGTGCCCATCTGGTGCCGGTAGGGAAAGACCAGGAACAGCATCTGGAGATGACACGGGACATTGCAGGGGCATTCAATCACGCCTATGGAGAAGTATTCCCTCTGCCCCAGGCAGTGTTCAACGACACACCAGTAGTGCCGGGTACTGACGGCCAGAAGATGAGCAAAAGCTACGGCAATACTATCGAGATTTTTGCCGAGGGAAAGGCCCTGGAACGTGCGGTCATGAGCATTGTGACCGATCAAACGCCATTGGAGGCACCTTTGGACCCTGAGCGGTGTCACGTGTTCGCATTGTACAAATTGTTTGCAACACCCCAGGAAGTGGAAGAGATGGCTGCCCGCTATCGGGCCGGTGGATTCGGGTACGGCAATGCCAAGAAGGCGTTGCTGGCCAAGATCGATGCGTATTTTGCTCCTGCACGTGCTCGTCGCAAGGCTCTAGAACGGGACCCCGGTTATGTAGAAGAGGTGTTAGCCCAAGGGGCCCGTCGAGCGCGGCTTGTCGCACGGACCACTCTCCAAATCGTACGAGAGCGACTCGGCTTGCTCCGATTCCCCGTGAGTTGAATCCCGCTGCAGAGGCGACGGCCTCACCCATTCTCAAGTTTTCGTCGAGGAAGTTCTTACGAGACCCTCCCCTCTGAAGTTTTCGGGAAGCCGAAGATTACTTCACAAACCCAAGTCTGGTTTCTCACATGGGCGGGATTTTTTCTCGCATCTGCAGGAATTTCGCTTGGCATCAAAAGAAAAAGGAGTGGGAAGGTGTTACACAACCCGGGAAGTGCAGCATAGCGAAAATCGGCATTCTATGGTGTAGTGAAGGCGAATCAGGTAGCAAACCCTGGAAAGCTTCCCCCAGACCCGAAGTTTCCCTCCGCGCAAGAGCAGTGCAAGCGGTATGAACACCGTAGGTGCGAATATATGTTCCTATTGCCGTTCCTCCCTGGCAAAGTCCGGACCGACGGCGGTGACGGAGGGCGTTTCTCCCGTAAGCGCCTGTTCCTCGGATGAGGGTGGTAAGCTCTCCTGGGAGCAACCGACCCAGGTTCTGCCCAGCTCCTGGATTCATCTGCGTTGCCCTGTGTGTGGACGTATCTTGCAGAAATCCTGCGAGGCGGATTGGGACCGTACGTCGAACGCGCCGCCCCGGCTACCGACACAAGCTGCACCTGCCTCCGCTTCCGTCGCGTCAGAATCTGCCTTGACAAAAGTGATGTCTGACCCCTCCCAGCTTGAGAAGCCCGCAGGACCAGCCGATGACGTACCAGGGTCAGAACCCTTACCCCAGAAGGGTTCCCATCCACCGTCTTCTTCCTCAGGTGTGACCTCGGCTTCGAATCTGTCGGTTTCGGTTCAGGTACCTGGGTATGTGATCGAGGGAGTTATCGGCAGTGGGGGTATGGGGACCGTCTATCTGGCTCGACAATTGTCGTTGGATCGGCACGTGGCCTTGAAGGTGATGAGTCCACGCTGGTTGCATGATCCGGTATTCCTGGCCCGTTTCACCCGTGAGGCGTATGCAGCCGCCCAATTGTCGCATCCCAATATAGTGCAGATTTACGACATTGGAGAGGCGAATGGGGTGCCGTTTTTCAGTATGGAGTATGTGCGGGGCCGGAGTCTGGGCGAACTCGTGCAACGTCAAGGGCGATTGGACCCGCAAACAGCCGTAAGTTACATCCTGCAAGCGGCTCGGGGATTGCATCATGCTCATAGCCGGGGTCTGATCCATCGTGATGTCAAACCGGACAATCTGTTACTGGACGAACAGGGATTGATCAAGGTTGCAGACCTTGGGTTGGTGAAGACGCCGTATGGCGAACTGGCTCCACGCACTCCCCATCCCCGCCAGCCGGATTGTGTCCCGTGGGCCGCTGACCCCGAAATGACGGGGGCACAGATCGCCTTAGGTACTCCTGCCTACATGTCACCCGAACAATGTCGGGATGCAGCCAGTGTGGATCATCGTACGGATATTTATTCCCTCGGCTGCACCTTGTATGTGCTCCTGACAGGACGGCCGCCCTTTGAGGGGTCCAAAGCGGTTGACCTGATGAGCAAGCATGTTTACGACCCACCGCCACCGCCAGAACAATGGGTTCCTCGTCTGCCGCGTGAATTGTCCGCCATTCTACTGCGCATGATGGCGAAAAACCCATCCGAACGCTATCAAACGATGGAGGAGGTCATCCACGCCCTGGAAGCTTGGTTGGGTTTGCCGCCTCAGGGACAGTTCGTTCCGCGGCCCGAACACGTGGATCAGGTTGAGGCTTGGGCCCGGCAATTTCGTCGATCACCGGCCGCTCGCCAACGCCAGCGTGTGCTGCTAGCTGCTGTGTCGGTGTGGGCTGTGGCTGAGTTGCTCTTGCTGTTTTTCGCTCAGCCGGCCTGGGCCGTAGGGTGGTGCAGTCTGCTGATCCATACGGCACTGGGTTACTTCGTCATCCGCGGTTGGCATACACGCGGGCCGCTTTTTAGCCGTGTGCGGCGTAGTGTTCGGGCCATCCCATGGAGTGATTGGTTTTTGCTGCTGATCGGCCTGCTCCTTTTCTGTGTTCTGCTGAACGTTCTGGGTATATTCTGGGCCTGGTGGGGCTTTGCCCTGATTGGGCAAGGTGTCGCAGGTCTGATCTACTATGTGTTGGATCGGCCGGTGTACCGAGAGCGACGCCAACCTCTGGAAGCGTGTGAGCGGCTGCTCCGCCGATTACGCAATCAAGGGATTGCTGAGGAACAATTACGTCTCTTTGTGGCTCGTTATGCCGGACGAAGATGGGAAGAATTCTTCGAGGCTCTATTCGGCTACGAGGCTAAGTTGGAGATACGGTGCCGGCTGGGTGCTCTGTCCCACACCGGTTATCGCGAGCGGTACGCCGCCTGGCGAGAACCCCTGATCGCCTGGCTGGATCGCCTGGAATCGCGACGCCAATTGCTGCGGGAGCGGAACTGGTTGATCCGTTGGGAAAAAGCTCGCCTGGTAGCGGATGGCGAAAAGGCGGAAACCGCCGCCGCCAAAGCCCAGCACACTGCCGAGGCCCTCCTCCAGCATGCGGAACAGCTGCGCCTCGGCGAACGCCCTTGGCTCTCCTCGATGTCTCTGAACCTGATTCTCTCCCACCAGAGCCTGATGGGGTCCAGTTTATTCCTGAGTCAAATTGGCTTGACATCATCTGCCCCTGTTAGCAGACCCCGATCCTTCTGGTTGGATCGCCTGGTCGCTTTGCTCGTGGGAACGGGAACTCGTTGCTTTCTCGCTGCCCTCCTTCTCGCAGTCTGGATACTTTGGATCCACCAGAATGTGAGCAACTATTATTCTCATTCGGCGGCATCTTCTCCGAAGATGGAAACGGGAGAAACGCTGTGGCAGTTTCTGAAACACCCGACCGCTCCCTTACGTCTCGAGGGTGTGCCCATCATCCTGACCAGCTGGATCAATGGTTGGAATCTCGGAGTTGCTGCTATTTTGCTGCTCGTTTCTCTCTTCTATCGGGGGCATGTTATGGGATTGTTGGTGTTACTAGGGGCGGGGATCACCGTCTGTGGTGCTCACTATGGCATACGTGCCGCAGAGCCGTTCCGTCCCGAACACACTGCCTTGATCCTAGGCACCACCCTGACCCTCTTGGGCTTACGTTGTGCCCGGTCATGATCGAAATGATCCGGAAAATTTCCCAGAGGCAGAACCGGCAGGGCGTTCCCATCAGTATCCGTGGAGAAAGTTCCCTTTCCTTTCCGGGGGGAAGTTCATGGGAGCGGAATCGGTAGGGCTTTTCATCGCCACGCTGAACATGCTGCCGCAATGGGACTGTATTTACGACGGACTATGTTTGCAACAAGGGAGCTGTGTGTGCGAAACACCAAGAACCGTGTTTGCGAAACACAAGAAGAGGGATAAGGCTTGAAGTGAGAGGACGGCAGGGCGAAGCCTATCTGGGGGGGTATCAGTCTGGGTCCGTTATCCGATGTATCAACAGCAGAGGAGTAGAAAGTTTCCCTTTAACTGATGGGGCGGTCCCAGTCCCAATCAGCCAGTTGCTGGCGGAGGTCCTCTAGAGCAGGGACGGAGCGAATCCACGGGGCGTGCTGAGGGGGGTGCCGAGCATCCCGAAGAACTTCTTCCAGGCGGCGGATCCAGTTCGGGACGTCCAGGCCGACACCACTGATCCGCTCAGCCAGGGGAGCGATAGCTTCCGTCAGACGTATAAAGGCCGGATGAGATTCGTCGTGTCCTTCAGCAGCGGCGGTGGCGGCAGGAGCAACACGGGCAACGGCACGATCGACTTCTAAAGGAAACAGGAAACGCTCTTCCAGGCGATCCCGTACGGTACGCAGACGGATGCCGTGTCGCTGTTCCAATTGGTGCAGTCGCTGGAGTAGTTCCTCGGCCTGAGCAGCGGTATGCTGGACGACATGTTCCCGCCAACGCTGGGCCAATCCATCCTGACCCCGCCGGCAGAGGACTTCGTGAACTGTGGCTAACGGACGCAAACGCCAGGCGTACCGATCATATTGGCTCTTGAGGCGGAGAAAATCCAGGAAGATGTGCAGGTTTTCCCCATAATCGGATTGCGTCGTCGTGGCGTTGTAGTCACGGTACTCGTCGTAATGTTCGATCAGAGCCTGCAAGATCCATTCCAGGATGCGGGCGTGATGGTTCCGATCGATTCTTCGCTCGGCCCAATCTTCCACCAGGCGAGGTCGCTTTTCCTCGGCACGGGCCGCTTCACTATCAAGCCAGGCAGCTGTCCCTCGGGCAATAATCCCGCGCATATTCGAGAGCACGAGAAATTGAACGGTAAAAAGATCAGAGCCGTACTTGCGGATGAAGCAACGGATGGCTTCCCAATCTTCCTCATCCTGGAGGGTTTCCAAGATGGACAGGCGCAAGGATTGGCTATGTTGCAGCCACAATCTTTGGAATGCTTCGACGATAGGGAAGAGGAGTTCCGAGGCGGGATGGAGCGGTTCTTCGGGCCACGGGCCAGCCGCGTCCAACAAGGTTTCCACCACACCGCGTAGAGCTGTATGGAATAAGTGATCGAAACTACTGATGCGGCGTCCTTCCGGGGGCTGGTTCCATTCCATCTGCCGAGCCAGTTTTGTCAATTGAAATGTTTCACGGATCAGTCCCAGGCGGGGAAGGAGGGATAACAACTCCTCGAGCACCTGTAGGGCGGTGTGAGTACGCAAAACATGAGCGTAGTGGCCGTCCTCTGACAGAGGACAATACAGAAGAGGTTCATGACGGAAGCTATGAATGAAGGCGGGCAGTAATTGACGTACCGTTTCCCGTCGTTGCTGGATCAACGCCTGGAGAATGCGGACGAAGGAGTGTTCCCAGGCTGGGGTGTCAGGAAGGCGGAGGTCTTCTGGAGGCGGTGGTAATTCGGGACCAGGTAGTAAGATTGCAACCAACGTTCGGGCGGACTGTTCACTTTCGACACAGGCTGAGACTGCCAAGTCCAGAACATGCCCCTTCAATGCCCGGCGTCGGTCATATTGGATCATTCCTTCCGGCCCGCTGTCAGGGGGGGGAATAGGCAAAGCGCTGATCTGCTCCAGAAGATACCGCAAAGCGGAACACAAACGCACGAGAGTGGTATGCCAGCTACGCAAGGTCTGTTGGGCTTGCGGGTCCAGGCGAAGCCAATCTGGAGCGCTGACCGCCTGACGCAACAGCCGAGCGAGGGTGATGAGGAAGCGTAGCCTTTGTTCCAGTTGTTCGATCTCCCCCTCCAGAGGAAATTCTTCATCCCGTGCCGTGGGGGCATCCGCGTCGGCCACCGACCCCTCCTGGCCATCGTCAGCCGAGTCGCGGTAGCTTACGTCCAGGTAAGCTGTCTCGAACTCCGCGTACCGCTGAGGACGTTCATGCTGATTTTCCGCAGGAGGTTGCCAGTGTTCTATCCAGCGTTCGGGATGGAGCCAGTCTTCGTCGGCATTGGCCTCGAGCAGTTCCAGGAAGCGGCGGATCAGCGTGGCACGAACTTCTTCGGAGAGCGAACTATCCGTGGTCACCGTGTGTAGCCAGCGGTGGACCAACTCCTCCAGGGAAGCAGAAGTATCGTGCACGGGTATGCGTCCGCCTTCGGCAACCCAGGTCATCAGAAGTGCCATCGCGGCCCGGTACGCCCGGTGATGGATCAACGCCTGGACTACCTGGGCGAAGGCGGCCGGTGTGGTCAAGCTCATGCGTTGCTGTTTCCAGAAGGAAATATCATCGGCAGCTCCCTGGCGTTGGGCCCAATCGGCCAGTGCACGGGCGACCCGTTCGGCAGCTGCGACGCGTTCACGGCCGATCACCTGAGGTAAATCGCTGACTGTATGGGTGGCAAATTGATCCCACCATTCTGCCAACCGCTGCATCTGGCGACGGATCTGCTCACTGAGGGAAGGAGAGACCAAAGAAACGCTTTCCGGACGGTTCTGGACCGTTTCGGATGACGATCTTTCTGATCCCGGTGAACTGGCCAGCGGTTTGGGGGCGGACGAAGCCTGCTTCTTACCACCCGCGCGAGGCTTACGCAAACTCTGGGGAGGAGCAGGAGATGAAAGGGATTGACCTTCCCGACAGGCAGCAGCAGCCAAGGTGAGAGCATAAAGATCGAATTGTCGGCCCATCAGCTCGATCAGTTCCTCGGCTCGGGGATCACGCACCGTATCTTCGCGACCGGGGAAGATGGGAAATAACCCTTGGAATCCGAGGATATTCCAGGGATCGATCAAGGCACCGCAATCGATACCACGATGCAGCAGGTCCTCGACTTCGGCGAGGCAGCGGGCCGCATGTTCGATCTGGCCCCGCTCTGTCGCAAAAGCGGCTTCGGTTTGTCGGATGCGGATCTCGGTATTGAAACGAACGGCAGGGGCGGGAATGCCGGCAGCCTGACGTCGTGCTGCTTGCGGATAACCCATGGCTGCATACCATTGGGCTAATCGTCGGTCTTGGAGGTGGGCCGCCCGCTGGGTAGCCAGAGCCTGATTCAAGTACTGGCGTACACCGGCGAAGGGTTGTTGACGTTGCTGGGCCTCTTCGCGAAGTCGATCTCCCTGGGGGCTGGGAATCTTGCGGAGCAATTGTTGATAAAATGCGTCCCGATAGCGAGCCACACGCGGGACGAGCCGGGCTAGACTCACAGTGGAGTCGTGATAGTGCGGACTAGCTCCACAAATCCCAGCTCCCATCAGGATTGTACCGGCCAGGACCGCCGCGGCCTCCAATAAACGCTCTTCCAGTGTCCCGGAACTGTGCGGTGAGGGCATGCCTCGTCCTAACGGTTTCTGTTCCACCCAGGACACCAAGGTGTCCAGGGTAAGTTGGCGGAGAACAAAGCGGCGGTAATAACCCCGCTCGTCGATATGATGCGGGTCCCATTCCCCGAACAGGACGTTCGGACGCTTGTTGATCGGGTGGAAATGATCATGCGCACGCGGGTCGAAGGCCAGTTCCTCCAAGCAATCCCATTGGAAGGCTGCCTCATCAAGGATTACGGGATCGGTTTGTCGAAGAAGCTCCAGGGCACGAGCTACAATCGCGGCGTACTTACCTGGTCCTACGCCTACGCCTTGAAGGTACAACGGCACAGGACGGACTTTTTCGTGGGGATAATAGTCCCGGTCCTTGCGTTTGTGCAGAATGGCGATGGGGCGGTAGCCGACGTAATCGTTGAGCTGGTGCAGAGCTCCCCGAACGAGCCGGCGGGTTTCATCCCAGGGGCCGCCCTGTTGCAGCACAGCTTCCAGGACGCGGACGAGAAACAGGGGGGTGAATAAATCCGCGTCGGATTGATGAGCCAGCAGATCGGCATGATGCTGACGGTACTGGGTAGGGAATTCCCGCAGTGCTGCCTGGATGACTCCTCGGGCCTGTCTGATGTCGCGGAATGCCGGCGACTGAGAGGCATGCAACCGTTCCAGTTCCGTCAGCAGGTAAGTGGCCAGACGTTCCGGAAGCGTCTCGGCTGGACCTTCCGCAGCCAAAATCGCTCCCAACTCCGTCGTGGCTCGCTGAAATTTGGGATCGCAGCGACCATCCGAAAAGTTGAGATAACCCAACAGTTTGGTGGGATCCGGGAAGTTCGTCGCTTTTATGAGAAAGCCTTCCATCGGCGTGTCGGTTCCTGGACCTTTACCGGCACCACAGAATTGGAGCCGCTGTTACTAGCATAAAACATCCAGGTAGCCCATGTCGAGGTGCTTTGGCTCTAGAGACGGCAACAACGCATGGGAACCATCGGCATTGGGTCCAGTCTGAAAGTGATATCGGGAGGAAGGGGGCTCCATGACAGAGTCGCAACCCATCCGACTGGTTGTGCTGATTTCCGGAGCAGGGACCACTTTGCAGAACCTGATCGATCGGATCGGTCGTGGCCAGCTGCCTGCAGAGATTGTCCACGTGGTTTCCAGTCGTGCAAGAGCGCTCGGTGTCCAGCGTGCTGAACAAGCGGGCCTGCCCGTGACCATTGTCGAACACCGAAAGTGCACTCCATCCGAGTTCCAGCAACGAGTCTGGGAGATCATTCAGGCTGCCGCACCAGAGTTGGTCTGCATGGCCGGTTGGTTGCATCTGTTGTCCATCCCGTCGAATTATCGTTATCGGGTCCTCAACATCCATCCGGCGTTGTTGCCCGCCTTTGGTGGGAAGGGTTTTTATGGCCGGCACGTTCATGAAGCCGTCTTGGCTGCAGGCGTGAAAGTCAGCGGTTGCACCGTCCATTTCGCGGATGAGACTTATGACACCGGTCCAATTATTCTACAACGCTGTGTGCCGGTGTTGGATGAGGACACGCCGGAGACTTTAGCGGCCCGCGTCTTCGCAGCGGAGTGTGAGGCCTATCCCGAGGCGATCTGCCGTGTGGCCAGGGGGCGTTGGCGCCTGGAGGGGCGTCGCGTGGTGTTCCTCGAGAATACGTACTGACCGGTTCCCTCCTGTTACCGGATCGAGGAAGACGTTTTGAGCTACCTATGGGAGGAGGAATTTCCCGTTACGGCAGATAACGCTCGTAAGCCGATGTCCGTACGGTAATGCATTCCTGGGAAGTGGATTTTCCGCACCGCCTCGTAAACGCGTTCTCGGGCAGCACGGAAGTCTTCTCCTAAAGCGGTTACAGCCAGTACACGCCCACCATCGGTGACCAGCCGGCCTTGTTCGTCCCGTCGCGTTCCCGCATGGAAGACTTTTACATCGGGGAGTGCTTCCGCCTCGGCTACTCCGTGAATCACTTTGCCTGTTTCGTATTTACCGGGGTAGCCTCCCGAACAGAGCACCACACAAACCGCCGGGCGTGGATCAAAACGTATCGCCTCGTGCCAGTGAGACAATTCCCCTTCCGCTGCAGCATACAACAAGGACAGCAGATCGCTCTGGAGTCGCATCATCAAGGGTTGGGTTTCGGGATCACCGAAGCGGCAGTTGAACTCCAGCACGCGTGGCCCCTGGTTTGTCAGCATCAACCCCGCATAGAGTACGCCCTGGAACGAGCGATGCCCTCGCTTGAGCGCGTGAACGGTAGGTACGAAAATGTGTCGCTCGATTTCCTGCATCAATTCAGGGGTCGCCTGAGGTGCGGGGCAATAAGCTCCCATTCCACCGGTATTGGGTCCCTGGTCCCCGTCATAAACAGGTTTGTGGTCCTGACATGGGGGTAGCATAACCAGCGTGCGCCCGCTGACGATGGCCAGTACGGACAGTTCCTCGCCTTCCAGTTTCCTTTCCACGACAATCCGTCGTCCGGCAGAAGCCCCGAATTCCTCTTCGGTCATGATACGTCGCACGGCACGGATTGCTTCCGAGGCATTGCGGCAAACGATCACTCCCTTACCCGCTGCCAGGCCATCGGCTTTAACTACCACGGGATAGTCGCGAGTCTCGATATACACCCGTGCCGGTTCGGGGTGATCAAACACCTGAAATTCGGCTGTGGGTACATAGGCACTGCGCATCAATTCCTTGGCAAACACTTTGCTCGCTTCGATCTGAGCTGCGGCAGCGGATGGGCCGAATACGCGAATGCCTTTGGACCGTAAATGATCGGACAGACCCGCTGCGAGCGGTTCTTCCGGTCCGATGACCACGAGATCGATCCGCTCCTTGAGGCAGAGTCGAGCCAGCTGATCTTTGTCCAACGCAGAAATTGCCACGTTCGTCGCTCCCTCATCGGCAGTTCCGGCATTTCCCGGAGCACAGAACAGCCGCCCTACACGGGGAGATTGTTTCAATTTCCACACCAGGGCATGTTCTCGACCGCCTTTACCAACGACCATTACATTCCACCGAGGTGTCTGTGTTTCCGCGGAGGGACGATCGGGTTTATTCGCCGGTGCATCCTGGACTTTCTCACTCATAATCACTTGGGCTCCTGGGATGGTGTTTCGCTTCGCTTCCTGGATTGTGTTTCGCTCCGACGCATCCTTCTGCACGTCGCCTGTGAGCTTCTTCACGAGCACGCGATAACATCTTCGCTGGTATGTTCTAGGGACATCCCATCATTTCGGATTCATCCGTAGGAATAGGTCCGCCTTATTCGGATTCGCCTGGGAGGAATATATCCGCAGTTGTCCCCCATGTGCTATCCATTTCGATGGCTCGTTTATTGCCATAGGGGTCGGGTTCAGAAGGGAGAGTGACCCTCTTTGTAGAGTTTTCTTCCTGCACTTTTCCGCCCCAGGCGATCGTTTTTTCCACCAGGGGGATCGGTTTTCCTCTCCATTCCGTTTAGCAACGGGCTCGAGGGGCTTCCTTGTGCACGTAACCAGAAGCCTTTAGCCTGGGAGAAGCACAGAGGGTAAAGCACGCCGATTCGTTCTTGATGAGGAAACAAGGGAAGATTGCCGTGCAAGTGGAAGGGAAAACCGCTCTAGGGTTCTGGGAAATGATAGCTTATAATATATCCAAAGTTAGGCGAGACTATGCTTTTTTATTCGTGAGGTCGAAGATGGAGGAAGGGACGAGATATTGGGTAAGGACACGACCGCCTCTGTTCCCGCTGATCGCACTTGTGGGGTGGGTGGTGGTTGCTGGAGGGTGTCATAGCCGCTTTTCCGCGAGTCCTGTCGATGAGCAGCCTTATGTGCGGGTAGTGTGTACAACGACTATTGTCGCGGACCTGGTGAAGCAGGTAGGGGGCGAACGTGTCCAGGTGGAAACCCTGATGGGACCAGGAGTGGATCCGCACAAGTACATTGCTGGTATAGGAGATATCCGCAAACTCCAGAGCGCCCAGGCTGTGTTTATCAACGGCTTGCATCTGGAAGGTAAAATGGCGGACTTACTGGAGCGGAACCGTCGGCAATGGCGGGTCCATGCTGTTACGGATCCTTTGCCTCGGGAGCAACTTCTACCTGCTGAGGAGGATGCCACCGTTTACGATCCTCATGTCTGGTTCGATGTGCAGCTTTGGAGACAAACTGTGGCAGGAGTGCAAAGGGTCTTGAGCGAGTTGGATCCGCAGGGTGCCCCGTACTTTGCCCAACGTGCGACGGCTTACCAGCAGCAACTCCAGGAATTGGATCGCGAGATCCGTCAAGAATTGTCACGGGTTCCTCCTTCCCAACGCGTTCTGATCACCGCTCATGATGCTTTTCGTTATTTCGGTCGGGCTTACGGCTGGGAGGTAGTGGGATTGCAGGGGGTCAGCACGGCCAGCGAATTGGGGACTCAGCAACGGGAACGCCTGGCCCGCCTGATTGTGGAACGACGCATCCCGGCTGTCTTCACCGAGACCTCGGTCCCACCGGAAGGATTGCAAGCTGTCCTGGAGGATGTGCGACGCAAGAAGGGGCCACCTGTCCGCCTGATTGCCGATGCGGAGGCGTTGTATTCCGATGCCTTGGGTCCAGCAGATTCCCCTGCCGGCACTTACATCGGTATGATGCGACATAATGTCCGTACGCTGGTGCGTGCTTTGGGTTCCGAGTGAACGTTCTGGTTGTGCAGGACTCAGCAGGATGGCTCCCTTCCTTGCTTTACAGTCCTTACAGTCGGTCGCCTATGGGTTCAGGGCAGGCTCCTGGGAATCGATGAGATTATGACACCGACCACTTCCCCGCCGGTTTCTCCGAGTTCCACTGACCCTGAGGGGTCACGGCAGGCGCCTCCTCTTGCTGTCCACCTGTCGTCCGAGCCTGCGGTGGATATCCACGATCTGACGGTGGCCTACAGTGAACGGCCGGTGTTGTGGGACATCGATGTGACCGTGCCTCGCGGTGTGCTGGCAGCGGTGATCGGTCCCAACGGGGCGGGCAAAACTACACTGATCAAAGCCATTCTGGGATTAGTACGACCCATCAGTGGCGAGATTTATGTTTTGGGTAAGCCGTTCTCCCCGCATTCAGGTTGTGTTGCTTATGTTCCTCAACGCAGCAGTGTGGATTGGGATTTTCCCACGACGGCACTGGATGTAGTGCTCATGGGTACCTATGGCCGGTTGGGCTGGTTCCGCAGACCGGGACGGCGTGAACGCCAGGAGGCCCTCAACGCCCTGGAGCGGGTTGGGATGCGGGAACTCGCTCACCGGCAGATCGGGCAACTCTCGGGTGGCCAGCAGCAGCGTATTTTTCTGGCCCGTGCCCTGGTGCAGCAAGCTCCCCTCATCCTCCTCGATGAACCGTTTCAGGGGGTTGATGCTGTCACCGAACAGACCATGGTCACACTCCTTCGCCAGTTGCGAGACCACGGACACACCGTGCTCGTGGTTCATCATGACCTGCAAACGGCCGCCCAGTATTTTGATTGGGTCATCCTTCTGAACGTTCGTCTGATCGCGAGTGGCCCCACTGCCTCGACCTTCAATCTGGAAAACCTTCAGCGGACCTACGGTACCACCGTGCGTTGACCGAGCAGAGTTGCTGGGAAAGGCATAGCAGGGTGGGCTATCGGCTCCAAGCCGGTATTTCCCTTCGTCTCGATCGCAGGGGGCTGTCGGTTCCAAGCCGGTTTTTCCTGACTGGTCGGCAGGCGGGTTGGGAACGATAGCTCGTTCCTTTCCGGGGGTGGTTGGGGGTTGAGATAGGGTTGAAGTCGCCTCGACTGTCCTGACTGACTGATAGTTATCACGGGCTCTGAGACCTGCGAGGACTTACTGGTACTTATTGCTGCAAGTGGCGTTCGATCCGGTCGATGAGGTCCCGGACGTTCCAGACCTGACTACCGACCGACAAGGAGGCATCACGATCGAGCCATTGACGGACTTTCTTTTCAGCGGCCACGGCTGTGCTATGGGTTTTGGCACCGAAGTAACGGGCTATTTCACCATAGGTGGCCGAGGTATGTTTCCGACACAGATAAACGGCAATCATACGGGGATGGGTGACGGCCCAAGCCCGGGAGCGAGCTTGCAACGTGCCGGGAGAAAGCCGGAGTACGGTACACACCGCCGTATCCACTTCAGCCAAGGTGACGACCCGCACAGCGTGCCGGATCAGTTCTCCTAGGGCTTCGCGTGCCAGGATCAGGTCCACGGCTCGACCGGTTACCCTGGCATAGTGGCGCAGACTGTGCACCGCTCCTTCCAGTTCGCGGACGTTGCCTCGTAGGCAACTGGCAAGGGTTCTGAGTACAACATCGGGAATCGGTGGTTGAGCACCTGCCGACTTGTGTCGTAAAATGGCCAGGCGGGTATCTGCATCGGGTGGGAGCAGACCCCAAATCGCTCCTCCCAGAAGCCGGTCCGCGAGTTCCGGCATCAAGTCGTCGGCCAGGCGGGGATGGCAATCCAGTGTCACAACAACCGGTCGTCCCTCGGCTACCAGGCTATCCAGGGTATGCAGGAACTCGATTTGCGTAGCCTTTCGACTCGCCAGAAAGTGTAAATCATCGAAGAGCAGGGCAGATACTTCACGGAATTGCCTCCGGAAGGTGGACATCCGTCCGTGATGTGCTGCACTCACAAAACGGGTGGTGAATTCCTCAGCAGTAACATAACAAGGACGCTGTTGCGCATTCCGCTTCAGACCACTATAGATGCCTTCCAGCAGATGGGTTTTTCCAACTCCCACCGGCCCATGAAAAACAAGAGGTGTCACCGCCTCGTCCGGGGCTTCCACGACACTCAGTGCAGCGGCGTAGGCGACCCGGTTGCACGCTCCCACGACGAAATCCTCGAGTCGCTTCCATCGACGTGGACCACGTGTCGGGATGGCGCTCGCGTCGACATCCTTCCGGTTTCCACCACGACGCGACGGACTGGGGGCGATCGGTTCGCCGAACAGATTAGTTCCCCCACATGCAGAGGGTGTGGGCGATAAGCCTGTGACGCTTTCCCGACCGTTGAGCAAGGGATGTTCACCGTATTCCACGTATTTCCGCTCGGCATGGCTTGGGGTGGCGTGAGACGTCGTGCATGCCTTCTTGCCTTCGTCGCCGCAAAGTCGATCATAGCGGGGGCTGATCTCTGTCCCAGCCAACCTGTGAGGGGAAGGTGGAATGGAAGGACAGCGTTCCTGGTCAGCACGGATTTGCGCCATCCCAGGGGACAGGGAAGATAAGGTTGCCTCTGTTGCTGGATGCTCGGGGGTGTTGGCGGAGGGAGCAGGTATTACCAGGGGACGTGTAGTATTCCCCTTTCCTTCTTCTTCATAGAGAGCAGCAGGGTCCACGGTCCACTGGATCGGCAGCGGGGTACCGCACACTTCCTTAGCTGCCTCACGCACCGCCAGACCAAAGGTATGCTCCAACCACTCACGCACCTGCAGATTTCGTGTGGCGACGATGATGCAATCGTTCTCACATCGGAAGCGGGCTTGTCCGCGAAACCACAAACCATAACGAGCGGGCCCAATCCGGTGGATCAACGCCTGGATCAGAGGTGCCTCCACATTTACTGGACATACAGACAAGTTCGATTGCGGCTCGTTCGAAACCGTCGTCGCCTGCTGTATGGGTGTTTTCTGGGAGTGGGATGATTTCTGTGTCGGCACAACCAATCCCCCCACACGAGGTTTCCGACCTTCCTCGCGGATGGACCTCCACTGGAACGAGCATCAGTACCCGCTATCAGCTCCTTCTGAATCATCACAACTATGGCCCGCGGTGGGGAGGAAACAATACTTTCTGGGCTAATCGACCGTCTCTCCATCCGGTTGGCGTAGGCGCATTCCCTATTTCCGGGCGCCACTGGTAGAGTCGTTGTTTCCGTGTCAGAAACTACGCATTGTCCTGTTCGGTTGTCGTCGTTAGGTCCGCCACGGTATGAAGCATCACTTTACGGAAATGATTGCAGATGAGTTGGGTATGAGCCGCGCTGGCCCTGCATATCTCGCGTGGGTACCTTTCGTCGAGGAACAAGCTGATATTGTGTCGGTACAGTCTATTTTGGGGTTTGGAATCTTTTGTGGGGTTTGGAATAGATGGTAGCAGTTGTGTCCGGTGAGACTCGGAAACTCATCCGTTAATGAGGCGGCCCAGCACGAAGAGGATTCCCGCCAGACATATGGTGGCGGGCAAGGTGAGTACCCAGGCGGTGAGAATCTTGATCAGAGTATGGCGTTGCACACCCGAACGATTGGCTACCATTGTCCCGGCGACCCCGCTACTGAGGACGTGAGTGGTGCTGACCGGCATGCCCGTCACGGCTGCCAGCAGGATGGTGATCGCTGCTACGGATTCTGCTGCCGCACCTTGGGCATATGTCAGATGCTGTTTCCCGATTTTCTCAGCGATCGTGATGACAATCCGTCGATAACCGATACAGGTGCCCATTCCTAGGGCCAAGGCAGTTCCCATCACTACCCATGTCGGTACATACTCCACCGCGGGAAGCAATGTCTGCTTGCGAAGCTGTTCCAGTTCCTGTCGCAACTGAGGCGGCGTATCTGGATCGGCGGTAATAGCTTTGAGATGGCGGCTGATCGTCATAATAGATTGTCGGACTTCCCACCGTACCTCCCGCTCCCGGGGCAGTTCGTCAAATGATGAACGCTCTGCCAGTTCCTGATCCAGAAGTTGGATGGCCTCGAGTACAGGAGTGGGTAATTCGTAGCCCTGCGAGGAAAGTTTTTCTCGTATTTGCAACGCTGCTGCACGAACCTCGGGTGCACGGTGAGGCTCCGTCACCGTAAGGGCGTAATGCAGCGGCAGAAAGCCGATCAGCACCAGCAACAACAGCCCCATCCCTTTCTGGCCATCGTTGGAGCCGTGCGCGAAACTTACCCCTCCGCAGGTCCCGATAAGCAAAGTGCGGATCCACCCCGGCGGACGATCATGCTCAGGAGGGGGTTGGTACAGCCGGGGAGATCGCACGGTGGCTTTGAGCGCCAGCAGGAGCAACGCTGCCAATACGAAGCCGAGAAGGGGCGAGATCAACAAGGCCAGCCCGACTTTCAAGCACTCCTGCCAGTTAACTCCAGCGAGACTCTGACCTGTCCACAAGCTGTTGGCCAGACCCACGCCGACGATCGAGCCGATCAACGTATGGGAGCTGGAGACCGGTAAGCCTATGTACCACGTTCCCAGATTCCAGATCACCCCCGCCAGAAGCAAGGATAGTACCATCACCAAGGCAGCTCCCGAGCGGGCATCCACCAGCAAATCCACCGGTAAGAGATTGACAATGCTGAAAGCCACCGCAGTTCCGCCTAAGAGCACACCGAGAAAGTTCAAAAAACCCGAATAAACGACAGCTGCTACCGGAGGTAAACTCCGCGAATAGATCACTGTAGTGACCGCATTGGCCGTGTCATGAAAGCCATTAATGAACTCGAACGCAAAGGCTGTCCCCAGGGCCACCAGCAACAAAATCAGCGGTCCAGGCGATAAACCTACGATGGCGTCCAGGAAATTCATAGATCACCAGGAGGGCTTGTTGCGTGACCGGAAATCATCCGCCTCGGACACCTAGGGGTGACTCTACACATACGTCTGTATGGAACCTATAGCCGAAAGCGAGATACCCTGTCCACTTCGATTACGCTAACGGTTGGACACCTTTGCGAACATTGTGTCGAGGGTTGAGATCGGATCAGAGGGGTCCAGCTGTCGAGTGATAGCCGCGAATCGAGGTCCAGCGTCTTTTGAGAAATCTATTCACGGTGAGTGTCATCAGTTTGGTAAGCCCTCTATTCTCAAAATGCCTATGTCATCAATAATCACACTAATGACTCTACACCTAAATCATAGTATTGATTTTATAGCCAGCTCTTGTGCAGAATGACTTCTCCTTCGACAAATCTTTGCATTTTCAGCGTCTTTTCCTTGCTGATCCGATCACGCAAAGGGCATCATTCGTTGGAGAGGTCGCAGAGGTTTGAGCGGTCACAGAAACAACGTCTTGGTAGAAGAGGTGAGATCTCATTGGTATGAGAGGTGAGATTCAAGAAAGCAGATGAGAAGGGTAAGGGGCTAACGAAGATACCCTATTGAGGCAGCGAAGGGGTTGCATGCCAACTAGTCATGCAATACCGGAGTCAAAGAGACTATGGTCGGAGGCGTGCATGCTCGTGAGAGTTGATGAATGGTGAGATATTTTTCCTGTTGCTTTTGTCGAGTGGGCTACTATTTCCCAGAATTGGCAACTAGATCGTGTGCATATCCATCGAGTGGAGCAGAAGGGATTCGAACCCTCGACCTCTTCGTTGCGAACGAAGCGCTCTCCCAACTGAGCTACTGCCCCGACCGATGAGCAAGCGAGAGCTTCCCATGCGTGTGTATAGTAACATGCCGATGGAGTCGAGACAAGGGGTAGGGTGCTGGAAAGAGATCGCGGGAGGTGCCCGGGAGGGGGGAGCAGAGGTGTCCGTAGGTGGAGGCCAGGAGACCGACCGCAGGGAACCGAAGGATTCGCCTTTGCAGTGCGCATTCCTAAGGTGAAAGGGGGGAGGATGGTCACTAGAAAGGGTGTTGTAGGTACAGGGTGGTGGTTTCGCGGGAATGCTAGGATGATCAGGATATATTTCCAGTGTATCAAGGGAAGGCGTTGTGGGGAGGGAGCTGACCCAATCCCGAGGAGGTGAGTGATGGCAACGGATGAATGGGGAACCGAAGGATGGGGAGGAGATAGAGACGAGCAGATGGAGCGGCAGGGTCCGCGTTGGGATATGTTCTGGTTTGAGCGTTTGCGGGATGTTCTGGAACGCTCTGGGGAAGAGGAGGCAATCCAGGCGCTGATTACGGAGCTGCGCACTGCGGAGGATTACACAAATCTGTTTTACGCGTTATTGCTGCGGAAACGTTGGGAGTTGGGGGTCTCACCGTTTCCAACCGGCTCCGCGACGGAGTTGCCACCCGAGACGCATGAAGAGTACGAAGAGGCCATCCGTCAGGCGGGTCGTGAGATCGGTCAGGCGTTGCTCCAGAAACGGCAGTTCCGCCAGGCCTGGGCGTTTTATCAGATGTTGGAGGAACCGGAACCGATGCGTGCTGCCTTGGAGGCCTACACCCCAGCGGCAGATGAGGACATCACTCCGTTGATCGAGGTGGCCTGGCATCATCGTGTCTTACCGCGAAAGGGTTTTGATTGGGTTCTAGAACGACATGGCGTCTGTTCAGCGATCACGCTGGTGGGAAGCACCGATTTTCGTGAGGACACAGCATTGCGGGATTACTGCATAGGCCGGCTGGTGCGGACTGTGTATGAGCAATTGCGGGAGCGTTTGCGTGCCGATCTCCGTGATCGTGGCTGGGGTGAGGGCCCTGAAGAAAGCGGGATTGCGACTCTGATGCAACGTTACCCCGAGCTGACAGCGGACGAGAGCTATCACATCGATGTCTCGCACCTTTCCAGTGTGGTTCAGATGAGTCTGTATCTGCCGGCGGGAGAAGAGAACCGCCTGGCTCAAGAACTCTGCCACTATGGGCGGCGGCTTTCCCCCGTACTTCAGGGACGGCATGAAACCCCATTTGAAGAAGGATATGAGGATTATCTGGCGTATCTGGAGGCCGTAGGGGGGCAGAATGTGGAGGCTCACCTGGCTCGGTTTCGCGCCAAGGCGGAGCGGGCGGCAGCCGAAGGAAGTACTTACGCGGCACAGGTGTACGTGAACCTGTTGTTGCGTCTGGGACGGGAAGCCGAGGCGTTGGCGGCTGCTCAGCAGTTCCTTCTTCGGGAAGACGAGCGGAATCTGATTTGTCCGGGAGTGTATGAGTTGGCGCGGCGGCAAGGCAACTATACAGCCATTGCCCAGGCTGCAGCAGCACGGGGAGACCCCGTGGCCTTCCTGGCTGCTCTGTTGAGTGCCCGAAGAAAACTCTCCGAACAGGCGGAGGTATCTCCGCGGATTTCCTGATTCAGCACTCTCGATTCCTAAGTTCCGATTGCGGCTCCTACAGGAAGGGATCACTCGGAAGTGCCCAACTCGGCCAGGATGGTAGCGGCACGATTGGCATCTTCCACACTGTCGAAGGTAATGTACCCGACAAATTTGCCTTGGATGACGGTCATCACCAGGCCGTGCAGGTTGATCCCGGCCATTTCCCAAGCCTGGGTCAGTCGCCCGCCGAGGCCTTTCTTATCATCCCCTTCGATCCGCATGACAATGGGTTCGCTCACTTCATGCATACCGGCGGCACGCGCTGCAGCAATCTGTCCGTTGCCGTTGAGCGGAGCAACGTATAGATCCCCCATTCCCGGCCTGGTGGCGGAACGTTGACTATAAACATACTCCAGGTGGACACCGGCCTCGGCGAGCTTTTTCAGCTTGGCGGCGATACCGCCGGGCTTATCCTCGACTTCAGCATGATAGACGTGGACACGCTGCATCTTGAAACTCATAGGAAGGCCTCCTAAACGACGAATGGCTCACCAGACAGGACTTGCCGGGACAGCCAGTCGAGCGACCACGCCGCTAGCTATCTCTACGGATGATACTGTCCGACCCCGTCCGTTGGCAACCTTCTGGTCCATCGTTCCTTTGTCTTTTCTTCCACGAGGGCACACAATGTATTCATCCTGCCGTTTCCGTCAGTCGTATCTGCTGCGCCTGCGAAAAGTTTGGGATAACTCGAAATGGACCATTTTGCTACTTGTGACATCTCTGGGAGCCTCATGGCTAGCGTGGTCTGACGCATCGGGAGCCAAGGGGGATGTGGTACCGGATGAGGGAACAGGGTCTCAGACTCAGCAGACGAACCGTCAACCGGTCCGCGTGTTTCATCGCTGCACCCTCTATGATGGCACCGGCTCGCCTCCGATGGATGATGCTGTTCTCATCGTGGCAGCGGATGGAACGATCCAGGCCGTGGGGTCCCGTCCTCAGGTAGGAGCGTGGCCCAAGGATGCTGAGGTGATCGATCTTCATGGGGCCGTCGTGATCCCGGGATTGGTCGATACCCATTCGCATATAGGTTTATGGTCGCGTCCCAGCGTTCCCGCTAATGCGGATGGGAATGAAACGAGTGGACCGGTGCAGATCACCTTGCGGGCTTTGGATGCTGTCAATCCGGATGATCCCGGTTTGGCTATGGCGCGGGCCGGGGGCATTACTACGGCGAACATTATGCCGGGTTCGGCCAATGTCATTGGAGGAGGTACCGTCTATGTCAAACTGCGCCCCGCGGCCACGATCGAGCAGATGCTTCTCGAGGGTCGGCTGGCCGATGGCACACCGATCGTGGGTGGACTGAAAATGGCCAACGGGGAGAACCCCAAAGGATACGGGCGACTGCGGCAACAGGCCCCGTTCACGCGTATGAAAGTCGCGGCCTTGCAACGGGAGGCCTTTGTTCAGGCTCAGCAACGTCTCCCACGACGTGGGGAAAAAGGGGTATCTGAGGCTGAAGACTGGGATTATCAACTGCTTATGCAGGTCTTGCAGCGCCGACGAACAGTGCACTTTCATTGTCATCGAGCGGATGACATCCTCACGGCGGTCCGGCTTTCGGAAGAGTTTGGTTTTGAAGTGGTTTTGCATCATGCGACCGAAGCCTACCGGGTTGCTGATATCCTGGCTCGCAAAAAGATTCCGGTGTCCTTGACTCTCATTGACAGTCCTGGAGGCAAGGCCGAAACGATCGGCTTGTTGGAAGAGACGGCTGCCATTCTGGTTCGCGCCGGTGTCCCTGTGGCTATCAACACCGATGATGCTGTAACGGAATCCCGCTACTTCCTGCGCACGGCGGCCATCGCCTTGCGGGGCGGCCTGAGCGAAGCCCAGACCTTGCAAGCTCTGACTTCAACCCCCGCACGCCTGTTGCATTTGGATCACCGCCTGGGATCGTTGGAGAAGGGGAAAGATGCCGACTTCGTCGTGCTCTCCGGCCCGCCCTTTTCCGTTTACACCCAGGTGCTGCAAACTTGGATCGAGGGGAAGAAGGTCTTTGATCGGCAACGCAAGTCGGACTGGCATTATCAGGTAGGCGGTTTCGCCTTGCCGGAGGGAGGTACAGAATTACCGGGGCCGTTACCGCCACCGCGACCTCCTGAGGTGGTCCAGAGTCCACTGTTGCCGGCGGGCTTTGCTCCCCCTGCGGGAACGGCTCCACCGACGCTGGCCATTCTGGCAGGCCGGATCCACATCGGTGACGGCACTCAGATTGCCCCGGGAGTTATTTTGATTGCTCAGGGGCGCATTCGGGCTGTAGGCACGCCTGAGCAGGTGGCGATTCCTCCCGGGACAGCTGTTCTGACCGCCGCCGAGGTGACCCCCGGATTGATCGACCCCTTCTGCGTGGCCGGATTATCCGGTGCCTGGAATATCCCCGCGGATCAGGATCAGGATGAACTCAGTAACCCCAATCAGGCCGAGTTGCGGGTGGTGGAGGGGTTCAATCCCCGCGAGCCACTCCTGTCGTATCTGCAGGCTCAGGGAGTGACGATCGTCCATGTGACACCGGGACGGCAGAATGTCCTCGCGGGACGCTCCGCAATCTTCCGCACGGATGGTCCCACCGTCGAAGCAGCCCTCCTCCGGTCGGATGCTGCTCTCGTGATCAACCTGGGAGAAATTCCTAAATCGGCTTACAAAGATAAGGCACCTCAAACCCGCATGGCCATCGCCGCCATCATCCGCAAAGCCTTTGCAGACGCCCAATCTTATCGCCGCAAGCGGGAAGGAGGAGCGAAGGATACGCCTGTGTCTTTGAAGAGCGAGGCATTGATCCCAGCGTTGGAAGGCCGCATACCGGTCATTTTCGTGGCCCAACGTCGGGATGATATCCAAACGGCATTGCGGATCGCTGCGGAATTCCGGCTACGACCGATCCTTGCTTTGGCAAGTGAAGCCTACCGCCTCCTGCCGGAATTGAAGCAAGCAGGGGCGGCCGTGTTCCTCCACCCACCGATGCAACGGGTTGGCAGCAGCCTGGAAACACTTCATGCCACGACAATATCACCCTTCCTCTTGGACAAAGCGGCCATCCCATTTGCCCTCTGTACCGGCTTTGAAGGATATGTGCCCAAGGTGCGTGTGCTCCGTCAGGAAGCAGCCATGACGTTAGCACGCGGTGGCCTCGATCACGCCCGGACACTCCGTTGCGTGACCCTGGATGCCGCCCGCTTACTGGGACTGGAGAAAGATTACGGCTCTCTTCACCCGGGCAAAGTGGCGGATGTGGTTCTCTACGACGGCGATCCCTTAGAACATAAAACTCATGTTACTCACACCATCATGGCAGGTCGTATTGTCTATAACCGGGCGGACTACCTCAAGTTGCCTCTGGATCGCCGTATTCTCTCGGCTACCGGGACGTCAGCCGACGCCCCATGCTGCCTCTTCGGCTGGTAATTTCTGGAATCTCCGCCCCCTTGTTGGCTCTTCGGCTGGTGACCCATCCGCCGGAGTCCCGGAGAAGGGCGGGGATGTTGAAGCCGGTGCACGGCCTCTTATTCGTTTTCCTGCACGGAGCGTTTTTCCTCTAACCTACGCTTCCGGTTCCCCCATAAAGAATGATGGTTTGACAGGAAAATATAAAACCGGCTTCCCTGGGAGAACCAGAAGAAACCGGAAGCCGTTACCGAGGTCTGTGGGAATACTTGGGATTAGGGCACGCAGGCAAGGTTGTTTCCAAAGAGTGGTGCGCTCCCTCTCTCGTCCCTAATCCAATTCCACTGGTTCACCGGGTGTGAGGTCGATTGTCGAGATATCTCGGTTCAACTCTCTCATCCCTAATCCAGTTGCACCGGTTCGCCATTCGAGCGAGTACCCATCGCTTGCCAGAGTGCCTGGTTGATATCTTGCCGGATGAAACGAACGCTGCCGTCGCCCAAAGCGACATTGACGCCGTTGGGGTGCCGGCTGCGGGAATACATAACGGTGGGGTTGGTCGTGGTGGGTGTGCCAATACAGGGCAAACCCTGGGCGGGCAAATTGTTGCAGTAGTAGGGGTCGTAAATCACATCAGGGCTGGTGGTATTTGGCGGCATGAAGGTGCTCACTCCCGCGGCATCGCCCCACCAGGTGAAACCGCGCAAATCCCGCCCCTGACCCTGAAGGACTTCCGCAATCATCACGGTGTTGGACAGACCATCGGTGGCATCGGTCAGCTTCCAGCCGACTTGCTGACCCTG
>Ga0209017_10000568_pt1 | contig 35484 bp, 22 predicted proteins | sample YNPBryunderm2012_FD_185812 | JGI IMG/M metagenome (GOLD analysis project Ga0209017, IMG submission 185812) | Anoxygenic and chlorotrophic microbial mat microbial communities from Yellowstone National Park, USA - YNP Bryant MS undermat 2012... ...
CGGTTATTCACCTCGAATTTACCGCCGACAGTGCCCAGCTACTCGCCATGACGCTCAACGAAATCAAAGTCTGGGATGGAGCCACGGGCAAGGAGATTAAGTCGCTGCCGTTGCCGAACCAAGATAGCCTGACGGCAGCGATTGCGACCGATGCAGGGCGAGCCGTGTTGAGTGAATGGAAAAGCTCCACCTGCTGGGATTTCAATATCGGTATCCATCTCAACCGGCTGAGAAAGCCTTGAAGGCTTGCCCTCTGTTCCGTCAGCAGCTGTGGCCAGCCCGTGAAGCTGATGTCTGGAAGAGAGAACGTCCTGCCGGTGAACGATTTGTGGTCCTCCTGCCATAACCGAGTGCGGGCACAATCTTTCGACAACGACCGATCCCGGAGAAGTTCCAGAAGTTGAAGGAAGTCACCTCTCGCGAACGGCTGCCCCGGAAAACCGATCTGGAGTTTTCTGCCGGCTCAGTGAGAACCGACTGCCATGCGGTCCGTTGAAGGTCAACAAATCTCATCGACATTAAGAGGTCGAACATGTTCGGTCTTCTCAAGACAGTTCCATTCGAACTTCCGCTGACATCGCGTTGCACCTGGTCATCGGTCGTTTGTACGACCTGTACCTCGCTGGGCAATGGCTTTGGGGCAATGGCACGTTGGACGGCCGGGCCGGATACAGCGTTAATTGCAGCACTTGTTGAGGCACAAACAGCGACAGAAGCTTCGGTCGCTTGGCACTACTGTCCATTTCGTTCGAGCCCCGCCCTTCTTTGGAGGAATGAGCATCCGGGAGTTCGCTTTGCCGCGGCGATATCCCTTCTGGCGGCGGCAACGCGGCTGGAAGATCATCTGCAGGACGGCGACCCACTCCCACTGCCCCGCTTTGCCGCTCGACGGCTGGCCCGACGTTGGGCGACCCAAGCGCGGGAGACAGCGAAAACCCTGGGATTCGACACCCGTCCTCTCCACGAGCAGATAGCTGCCCAACGTTGGCGTGAAGCCCAGGTGAACCAATCGCTCAGCTATTACAGCGAACCGACTGCGTTTTGCTTCGGTGAAGTCTTTGCCCACACAGCACAGTTGAGTCAACGGCCGGAGAATCTCGAGCCGCTCCGTCGCGTGGGCCGCGCCTTCGGCCAGCACGTCTATCTCCTAGACGCCGTCGAGGACTTCGTCCAAGACCAGAAACGAGGTCGTTTCAATCCCCTTCTGAAGTATGGCAGCATCGAAGCGGCCTCCCAAGCTGCTGAAGACCAGTTGACACAAGCCCAGCACGATCTAGAGTACCACCTGCAGCAACTGACCATGCCTCGCCCGGAGTGGATTCAGCCCGTTCTTGGGGAATCGCTCCGTTGCATCGGCCGGCAACGGCTTCAATGCGGATCACGAGTTTCAGCGTGCCGTGGTGGTTCCTCAAAGGCAGCGACTTCCCATGACAAGGCCGCCACTGTGGCCGAACAAAAACGGATTGCCCTCACCTGGAACTCAACCCTCGCGGGCATGTTCACGGGCTTATTTTGTGGCGGAAGCTGCGGCATATGCTGTATCAGCTGCTGCGTTAGTTGTCGTAAAGGGTCCGACAAGAGTAGTCAAGGTTGTCAAGGTTGTGGAGAAGGTTGTGGAAAAGCGAATGCTCAGTGTGGAAATGATTGTAGTCAGGGTTGTAAACAGGGCTGTCAATGCCATTAACTCGCAGACTCGAATATCTTTTGCCTGAGCCTGTTCGGTCGTTCTCGCCATTTTGAGAAATGCGGAGGGTGGAGCAACCAGTGATGGAGCCGTGAACCATGCCAAAACAATATCAATACCTGAAAGATGGAGTGATTCACGGACCGGTCACCGGCAAAGTGATCCGTGAATTAGCCGCTGCGGGTCAGATCGGTCCGGACGATCAGATTCGTTATCGGGCTGCTGATGGCCGATGGCGGTGGATTCGAGCTGGCAAGGTCCGGGATCTCGTCTTTGCCCAGCCCTCACCTCCTGAGCGGGAGGCATCTGCGGTGGCACCTCCCGCACCGGCCCCTCCGTCGCCGCCGACCGCCGTTCGCGATGCCGTGCCAATCGCTGCCGTTTCCCGTAATCCTGAGGCAGTGGCGAATCAGCCGTCTCCGATTCGCCACCCGCCCTCGGAGTCTAGGTCTGCATCCGCCCCCGGGGACAGTTCAGGGTTACCCGCCCATGAGTATCTGTTGACCGTTTTGTGGGGCTGGCTGGCGCTGTTCTGGTCATTCCCGATCGGTTTTTCGTTGGTGATGATCCCGTTTTTCGGAACACATAAGAGTGAGGGTCTAGCTATTTTTAGCCTTGTCATCCTCGTATGCGTGTTAGTACTGTGCTTCATATTTCGTTCCATCGCCATTCGATCCTTTTCTATCCGGGCATGTCTTGGACTGTTGTTTTTTCTGCCCACACCGCTCATCCTGCTGCTGCTCGGATGAAGATGGGGGACGATGTTTCCTTGGATGGCACTATCGCGGGCATCCTTGGCAACTCGCGCCTGCCTGCAAGGATTGCTGCGAGATCATCACAGCAGCTTAATCGATAAGTCGCCGCTAGTGTTCCGGTTCAGATTCCGATAAGCTTAGTGAAATCGTTGCCATTCTCAGCCAGGACTGATTTTCAGCCTAAGGCTCTCACGAGGGAAAGATGATGCCCCACTTCCGATGGTTCTCACATGGCTTGGCAACTGTTGTTCTCAGCAGCCTGATGCTTGGTCTGTTAGTCAATCCAGCTTCGGCCACGGACTTCACGAAATGGGCCCCTGTTCCCCCGGAATTCGTGGGAGGCAAGCAGGACGGGGGCAAGCTCCGTCTCGAATCCGGCTCGTTTCGCGTGCCGGAGTCCAACCCTGCGAAGTGGGTCGGCTGGTTCACGGAATCCCCGGCTCGTGATCTGGAAATCCAGGCGACTGTGACCGTCACCCGCTTGGCCAGCGACTTCGGTTGGTTTGGTCAGAGTTGGTCGGTCTGGCCCGATCCCGCTTACGGAGACAACGGGTTTGAAGCCGGGATCGGCCTGGCGATCGATCACAAGAACGCTGCCGGCTACCGTGTGCAGTTCTCGCACAAATACCAAAGCGTGGCGCTGGTTCGCTATCCGCAGGGCGGCTACGTCCGCGTCGTGCCCTGCAAGATCGAGAAAGACAAGCCCCTTGCCGTCGCGGTCGTTCGCCGCGGGCGAGACATCCGGGTCCGTGTCGAGGACCAAGAACTCATTCACTATCTCGATCCGCTCCCGCTCTTGCCCGCTGGCCAAGTTGGGCTTCTGACGAGCAGTCGAGGGGCTGTTGAGTTTGCGAATGTGAACTTCAAGGTGCTGCCGATGGTATCTGACACCGAGCAGCCTGTTCCGTCAGTGACGACCCACAAACCGAACTTTTCGTCGCGAAAATGGCTCGGTGATCATCCGTGGGTGTTCGACGGCGACGAACCGATTCTCATGCTGCCGATCCAATACAAGCAAAACGACACCTACTACGTTCAAGTCATCAACAGTGTGAAGCTGCGCCCCGGTCTGAAGCCGATGCTGATGTGGAACGCTCACTGGGACATCGCTGGCCAAGGTGCGTACAAAGATGGCGGTAGCAAATCCACCGAGCCGCAGGTTCACGGCGGTGGTACGACCCTGCGGGCCGATTGGCAGGCGAACCATTATGCCAATCGCTTCCAGACCAAGACGACGCTGACGATCGGCTTCGACCCCAAGCGCGGCTGCTACACCTACGACATGGACTCACAACTGGAAATCCTCCCCGGCCCACCGTTTCACATTCAGGCCTTTGAACTGGAGCATCACACGCCGCTTGACCCGTTCAACTGGAAATACCTGGTCATTCGCAAATCTAAGGATGAACTGGTGCATCGTCCGGTGTTCCCGATCGATCCGGGGCCGTTGTACAACATCGAGGGCAAGAACGGCCTGCGGATGTGGTACGGCCGACACAACGAGCCGATGGTGTTGGCTCCGGCGGTGGAGTACGCGATTGAGCCGAGTCAGCGGACTTACCCAGACAATCCGAAGGTCAAAGTCCCACGAGAAATCCACACCGCTGTCTGTGCCGCCTTCTACGACACCGGCATCGCCTACGGAGCCGAGGAACTCCCGGCGGGCAGCAAGGTTCGCACCCGCTACCGCTACACCGGCTACCCGGCGGAGGAAGCCGAACGCATTTTCAAGTCCTCGAAGCTGATGGAGTCGCCGCGACTTGATCCGAACCATCACTACGTCTGGGCCGACTCGTGGCCACGCCTGACGTTCACCAAGGGCAGAGCCATGAGCGAACCGTGGTGGGATGGAATGCCCTTCATGACCGCTCACAACCAGCGGCCCACTTACAAATGGGCCAAGAACACCGGCACGGGCAGCGGCTTCGCGCTTCTGTTGCCGCCGCGATCGTTCGGCCAATCGGACGTGCCATTGCCCAAGCCGTTGGCCGCGGGCCGATACATCATGCGCGGGCTATGCAAAGCTGATCGCGTCGTTGGGCCGGGCGGACGCATCGAGTTGACCGCCTTCGCCAAGGACAGCCGCAAGCTCGCCGAGTTCACGCATTACCTCGGCACCGGCGACTTCAACTGGAAGCCGTATGGCTTCGTCTTCACGCTCCCCGCCGAGACGACGCGGCTGAATGTGGCCTTCGGCAACGCCGGCACAGGCGATGTCTTCATCGGTGACAGCCGCTTCGAGGAATTGCCGGCTGGTACGCCTGTTCCCGCTGAGGTCGCCGCTCAACCGCAATCGCAACCGGCTCAGTACGATCCTTCGCCGAAAGGTGCGGTGTTTGATGCCCGTTTGACGGAAGGCAAGGGGCATTACGTCTTCAATCATGCCGGCTCGGTATTCGATCCTCTGGAACTGTGCAACGTGACCTGGGAGAAAGTGGACGGGCGAACCGGGCTGCGGTTCTCGCAGAAGGTTGCCGGTGATCGGCCCGACTTTGCTCGCGGGGGAACACTCGAATTCTTCTTCTTCGGTCACGATGCGTACACCGAATCGGGCAAAAGCAAGTCGTTCGCCATCTCGGGTTCGCACGGCACATCGCTGCGTGACTACAAGGCGATGACCTTGGCAACTTGGATTCGCCCCGCCGCCGAGATGAGCAAAGGCCAACACGTTGCCGACATACTCGGCTTCGGTAGTCGCCGCGTTCGGCTGCATCTGTTGGGCGAGAAGGCACCGTATCAATTCGGCGTTCGCTTTACAGAAGGGGGCGAGTTCCTCTGGTCCGGCGAGAAGGCCACTCTGAACGCCGATCGCTGGTATCATGTCGCCATGACGGCGGAGGCCAATGCCGAGAACCATTGGGACATCAAACTCTACATCGATGGCAAGCTCGTGCAGCAGGCCGTTGCTAAGAATGCAGCCGTGCCGCTGAAGTGTCACGCCTCGATCATCCTGGGAACCGAGTTGCATTACATGCACGATCATTACTATCACGGTCTGATCGGCCGCACGCTAGTCTTCGACCGGGCACTTCGAGAAGCGGAAATCGCGGACCTTGCCCAGCCTCAATAGAACCAGCTTGCAGCGACGGACTGCTGTTGGTTCCAAGGATAAGCCACCGCAAGGGGATCACCTGAGAAAGCCGATGGTGGCGGTCCGGGTTGCTTGGATTGATATTCTCGCACCTGAAAGATGCCCCGTCGGGCAAACCTGGCAGGAAGGAGCAGCGATCCAACACCAATACCGCCTTCATCTCAATCGCCGCGACTCACGAGAAACAAAAAAACCTGACGCCGTTGGGCGTCAGGTGACAACGATTGCAGAGAGGGTGGATGACGGGATTCGAACCCGCGACCCCCAGAGCCACAATCTGGTGCTCTAACCAGCTGAGCTACATCCACCACCGATCCACCTTCTATCTTAAATCAAGCGGTTCGCTTGACAAGCAGCGAATCGAGTCTGCAAGGAAAATTCCCGACCATGGCCAGCTTGCTCGCTGGCTGTGAGTGATTGTGGGAGTTGAGTGCTGATCTTGGGATCAAAAAGACGGAGTCAAGATTTCGTGATAGGACATCACAGGGATTGAGGATTGTCTGGCGGGAAAAGTTAGGCTACGAATCGCGGAAGCGATCATGTGTCAGGTGGTTTTATGAGCTTCGAGTAAGATGGCCGGGAGAAGTGTGTGAGCAATAGTGCGAGGGAGGGGAGTTGAACCCCTACGGGAGTTACCCCGCCAGAACCTAAATCTGGTGCGTCTGCCAGTTCCGCCACCCTCGCAGGCTGCTCCCAAGACTTTTATCGTAGCGTCTGCATGGGTTATTGAACATGGCCAATTTGTTTCGAAACAGCGAGTGGATATCGCCAAGTGGACGGATCCGTTGCGGTTGTTAATCCAGGACGAAATCGAAGATTCGATCGAGATTGAGTTGATCCGGGGGGCAACTTTTGCGGGCGGGAATCACCGGATAAACTTCCGGAAAAAAATAATCCCCGGCGTGCCATTCCCGAGGCCAATCTTCGGGGAGGCCCGAGACCGTAAATTTTTGTGGTTCACCCGGAGGTATTTTTTTCCCCTTAAGATCGCGGTAGGGGATGCCTTTCAGGAATCGGCGATTCTCTTCGATGGGGAGTGCGACCGTTGAAACCACGGCAGCACAGTTGAAGAAACGGTAACGGAGACCGGTTCGATCGGTGGCGAGTTTTCCGACCATTTTTTGCAAGAGTCGTTCAAGTCGATCGCGATCCTCCGGGTGCACAAGATCCATTTTCGGTGCAACAAATGCGACTCGAGTAATCCATCCGGGGCGGAGTTGATGCGGCAACAGCAGTTTGCTGAGTTCCCGCCCGACTCGCATGAGGAAATTTTCACCGGGATTGAGCACTTCGAAGAGATCACGAAGCATCTGCCAATTATCATCATACATGCCGACACCTGCTGCTAGGATGGTCAGAATATCGACGAGGACAATCAGCGAGTGGCAGGCGTATAATGCCTTAAGAAACGGGGTGACAATCTCATTGACATACTGGTTATAGCGTTCGGCGAATGTTGCAGTCAATTCCGGGAAAGCCTGTCGAAGCGATGCGGGAAGCGGCAAGAATTGTTTCTGGGCACTCAGACCAAGCACGCGGCTGGCAGCGAGGCTTTCCGCATCGTTTCCCTTGGCCAGCGACCCATGCTGATCGAGATAGAACGTCGAGGGGGAAATCAGGGGTTTGTAGTTCAGGATCAAGCGAGCAAGGCTTAGTTTGTACGAATCGATGAGTTCAGATTCGATCGATTCCGTGGCAGCCGACGAGGAAGCAAGCAAAGTGGAGATTCGCTCGAAAAAGGGCGTGCAGGCATTTCGATACGGCGTATCGTTCATGATGATACCGAGAAGATGATCTGACCACTCGGCGAATGATCGGTCGAACATGGCGGCGTCAGCAAGGCGTTCACCCGGCAAATCATAAAATTTGACGAGGGCATCGCTGAAAAACCAGTCGGAACGTTCGAAGCGGCAGCAATACTGCGAGCAGTCTCGGGTTTTCTCCGGCCAGCGGCCCTGATGAACCAGAGCATCTCGATATCCCCGGTAATTGAACGATATCCAGCCCTCCTCGGTGCAAGGAACGGTTTCAAATCGGTTGATGGTTACCGTGCCGTCTCCGAGTCGGAAACGTTCCGGATCGTGATGTTCCAGGTGATTGATTAGCGACGTGAGAAAGACGGTTTTCCCGGCGTTGTACTGACCGACGATGCCGATGCGGCATTCTGTTGTTTTGACACGAAAAGGGCTCATTGGCACAAATTTCCAGGGACATAACCGGTCAAATGGCATGTGGCCGGTCGAGTTGCCGGAATCATTTTCGTTGTATGGTTTCGCGTTGGGATTGTCCTGGAAAGCGTGACCGCCGAGCAGGCTGATCTCAGCATTTGCGACTCAGCCAGGACGCATGGCAAACGTCATCATTATGGTGACTGTAGTGATTGTTGTCTCTGCAGAGGCAAGCTTGACCGCTGAAAGTGGCTGGGGGGAAGTCGATCGTCCCCACAAATCAGGAACGGCCGATTGTCGAAAGTGCGGGAACTCGTCAAGATAACAGGAATGGCTGGGAGTTAGTACCGGCCCGTAACCGGCCTGGAGTCGGCAAGGGACATGAAAACACGCAGTCACGACGGGGAGCGAATCCTCGCGGTTTTCATCGATTTTGAGAACGTTGGCCTCGGCTTTGGCAATCGCCGTGACCGCTTCAGCATCGAGCGGGTGCTGGAAAGGCTAGTCGAAAAAGGCAAAATTGTAGCGAAGAAAGCCTACGCGGATTGGAGCCGATTCGCCAATTATGCGTCGAGCCTGCATGCCGCCGCGGTTGAACTCGTGGAAATTCCCAAGCGAGCCCAGACAGGCAAAAATTCAGCAGACATTCGCCTGTGCGTTGATGCGATGGATCTGGCATACAGCAAAGATCACATTGACACCTTTGTGATCGTCTCAGGTGACAGCGACTTTTCACCGCTGGTGTCCAAACTGAAAGAACTCGGCAAGCATGTCATCGGTTTGGGGCTTGCCGACAGCACGTCAGAGTTGCTTCGGGACAATTGCGATGAATTCATCTATTACGAGGATCTCGACCGAGTCGATGTTACCCCACTGCTTCAGAACCCGGCGATTCCCGAGAACAAACGGAAAGTATTTTCCTTGCTCCTCGATTCATTGCTAGCCTTACGCCGCGAGAACAAAGAGGTCATCTACTCCTCGATGGTCAAGGATACGATGAAGCGAAAGAAACCTTCGTTTAACGAAGAGTATCATGGCTATCGGACCTTCAGTGAATTGCTTGAAGACGCACAACGCTGGGGCATCCTCGAGTTGGAACGGCATAAGACGAGTGGAACGTATCTGGTGACTCGGTTTGGCGGAGAGCCGAAACTGCCGGCCCCCGGAGTAGTGGTGGGCGTGTTACCTCGGCCGAGCTTGAAGGTTCCCGATTCGGGGTCGCGGGTCGTGCCAGAATTGTTACCCCGGCGAGAACCGTCACTATCCAGCCTGGCGGAAACCCGGGAACACCAGGAACACACCGAGCCGCGGCCGGAGCGGGGTCGGCATCGTTCAGAGGCGTCATCCCGGCTATCAGCGCAGCCTTCGCTCAGTGCCCCGACCTCCTCAGCGAGTCTTTCGCCAACGATGCCCGAGGACCGAGAAGAATCAGAGGAACGCTTACCGCTCGGCCGGGCATTGATGGAGGAAGTGCTGGGTGACGACGATGACCTGGAGAATGACGTTCCAAGCTACATGCCGCGGAAAGAGAGTTCTTCGAGAAGCTTAAGTCAGATGGCGATGCGGCCGGAACCAGTCGTTTCTCCTGGTCCGACAGTGGAGAAGAAAGCAAGGCCGGAATCGGCTAGCGGTAAAGCTGCCACCCCTCGCCGAGGCAGTCGCGTCAGCAAACCGGTCCCGGAAAAACCAGCTTCGGAACCTGGGCGTCCGCGCAGTCGCAACGGCAAATCCGCAGCACCTCCAACCCCCAGCGATTCGGGAATCTCTGAGCGGTCGGGAAAGAGAACCGAGACCCCAGCACCAATTGCACAGCCTCACACTCTCCCGGTCGAGGAAGAGGAATTTGGTGCCGGGCTGGAATTGTAAGCCACGCCAAAGTTTTCGCGGGAGAAAAGCAGGCTTGGTAAATGCATGCTTGCGTCGCCTTAGCAAGCAAGGTGAGGTGGCTATTCCCAGCGAAGCGCTGTTCATATAACCGTTTCAGATGGACATTTGGAAGCAACACTCCGTTTTTCATTTTCTGGGGGCCGAACCGTGCCCGTCGTCTTTGCAATCACGTTGTTCGTGAGCGCCACGCTATTATTCATGGTCCAGCCGATGGTGGGAAAGTTAATCCTTCCCTTACTCGGCGGTAGCCCGGCAGCATGGAACACCTGCATGGTATTTTTCCAGGGGCTGCTGTTGCTGGGTTATTTGTATGCACACACGCTCACATATCGGCTAGCAACAAACCCTCGTCGGCAAATGCGAATCCATTTGTCGCTGTTGCTGATAACCATTGTTTGGCTGCTGCTGATGGGGGTTGTGTCGCCGAGCCATTCGCCGGTTGCAGTGTTCAACTCGCTGGCCCCCCAGGGTGTCGCCTACCCGATGATCGGTGTGCTCGGGTTACTGACGGTGGCGATCGGCTTGCCGTTCCTGGTCATCTCCACGAGTGCTCCGCTTTTGCAGCGGTGGTTCGTGTATACTGGTCATCCGTCGGCGCGTGATCCGTACTTTCTTTACGCCGCAAGCAATGCCGGGAGCCTGATATCGCTGCTGGGGTATCCGCTGCTGATCGAACCGAGTTTAACGTTGAAGTCGCAAGCATGGTTGTGGGCGGGCGGCTTCACCTTATTAACGGTGCTGATTTATTTGTGCGGTCGCGCCGCGAGCAGTCCGGCGGGTTTGACTGGTAAAGTCGCCAGACAATCGATGTCAGAGCAAGCGTTGCTCGCTCGGTCGGACCGAACGATGCCGCCACGGCCGAGTTTGATGACGATGATCCGCTGGGTGGCGTTGGCATTTGTGCCGAGCAGTTTGATGCTCGGGGTAACGTTTCACATGACCACAGACATCGCCTCGGTGCCGCTGTTGTGGGTGATCCCCCTTGCGTTGTATCTCCTGACATTCATTATCGCATATGCCCACACACCGGAGTGGTTCCGGCCAGTACTCGTCAATATTGCTCCTGTGCTGATCTTGTTACTTGTGTTTGTCATGATTTCGGGAATCAGCGGGCTGAGTACGTTTATGATGCTCGCTTTGCACCTGGTGACATATTTTTTTACAGCGCTGTTGATGCACTCGGAACTGGCGCGGTTGCGGCCAGCACCCGAATATCTGACCGGATACTTTTTATGGATTTCGATTGGTGGCGTGCTTGGCGGCATTTTTAATGCATTGATTGCACCGGTGGCGTTTCCGCTGGCGTGGGAATATCCGATCGCCCTGGCCTTGGCCTGCTTGCTGGTACCGCCTATGAATGATTCCCCGGAGAACGGCAGAGACGACAAGCCGGAACAGCCGGCAATGACCTTGGCGAAGCAGCCGATGCCATTGTGGCGGCGGTGCTTGCCGGGCATGATGGATATGCTGGTTCCTTTGTCGATGCTGGCTCTGTCGGCGTGGCTGATTGTGTTGCCGCAAAAATCCGAGTGGTTCAGCCAATTCTGTCTCTGGGTATCGGAAACAGTATCCGGAGGGTTGCAATATGCCGGGTTGAAAGTGCAACTGAACCCGAACACATTGGCCACGTTGCTGATTTACGCTTTGCCCTGCATGCTCTGTTTTCTGTTTATCGACCGGCCGATCCGGTTCGGCCTGTGTGTGGCAGCGGTTCTGTTTACGTCCCATTTTCGCAACTTTCAGCAGGACGCAGCGCTGTTTTCGGTGCGGAGTTTTTTCGGGATCTTGAAGGTTCAAGAATATGTCGAAACGCGGACGGTGATGACGTTGACAGCACCGGATCCGGACGATCCAGAAGGACGAGCGGCACTTTTTGGCTTACGCAAACCGGTCCCGTATCACAAGCTGTCGCATGGAACGACACTTCACGGGATGCAAGCGTCGGTATCTGACGCCTTGACCCAGCCTCTTTCGAATCTTTCCGGGATCGGCTATCTTTCGCGACGTTCGGCGTTGGCGTGGTATGCGGAATCGGTGTTACGGGATGACTTGCGTCTTCTCGGTGCGGCGACGCCGTGGGACGCCCTGCTCTTAAGCGGGGCGCAAAAATCATGGGATTTCCGGCAAGAACCGCTGACATATTATCACCGCACTGGTCCCGTCGGTGAAATTGTCGCCGAGTTTCGCCGACGGCATCCGCTGGGGGAATTCGCGATGATCGGGCTGGGTACCGGTTCGATTGCGGCCTATGCTCGGGCCGGGCAGACCCTCACATTTTTTGAAATCGACCCGACGGTGATTGATCTGGTTGTTGAACCGAAGGTGCTGAATCCCGATGAAGTTGCTCGGGGTGAACAGCCGATTCTCGGTCCGTTTACCTACGTCTACGATGCCAAACGCCGTGGAGCGGAGGTGAAATTTATTCTCGGGGATGCGCGCCTGAAACTCGCGGAACAAGTCGATGCCCGCTACGGTTTGTTGCTGGTGGATGCCTTCAGTTCGGATTCCATTCCTGTCCACCTGCTGACCCGAGAAGCGGTGCAATTGTACAAGGACCGCATCACGGACGACGGCTTGCTGGCGATTCATATTTCGAACCGATATATCGACCTGGAACCGGTGGTGGCGATCCTTGCCAAGGACCTCGGTTTGGCGGCGCGAGTCTGGAGCGACAACGCCGAGGATTATCCAGGGAAGACGGCCTCGTCGTGGATTGTCCTTGCGAAATCGGAAGAGCATCTCGGAGATCTGGGTGCGTATTCCGCAGATACCGGGTTCGGCGGGCTGGCTGGCGGAGCCGCCTGGGAAACCTTCCGCCCCTGGAATCCGTTGACGGTTGATCCGAATGTTCCAGCGTGGACCGACGACTACTCGGATGTTCTCCGGGTGATGCGGCTGAAGGAGATCCGAGCAGCACGAAAATTCCTGGGTCTGCCCGTGGCCAACGAAACCGAGTGAGGCAACAGGCATGGCGGACCGCATCCTGATTCTGGGGGTGTCCGCCCGAGCCGCCGCTGCCTCGGCTCGTCGTGCTGGCTTCGAGCCGTTTTGCATTGACTTGTTTGCAGACCGCGACACTCACCTGCTCGCCGACTGTTTGCGATGTCCGCCCGAGGAGTATCCCAGAGGCCTTTTCCGACTGGCGAAGCAGGCTCCGCCAATGCCGTGGATGTATACCGGCGGGTTGGAGAATTATCCGGAACTGATCGATGCGCTGGCAAAGGAGCGAACGCTCTTCGGGAACGAATCCCGGCAGATCAGAAGCGTTCGTGACCCATACCGCTTGTTTGCGATCCTGACCGCCCACGACATTCGCACCCCTTTTGTGAGTCCAGCCGGCCCTCCCGCTCCCTTCAGCGGACCTTGGCTGATCAAGCGATATCGCGGCTCTGGGGGTAAAGGAATTGCCCACTATGACTACGATCCAGGCTCTCCGAGGAGCGGCTACATCCAGCAATACATTCCTGGTGGCTCGATGTCTGCCGTTTTTGCAGCAATGCCGTGGCGGGTTTCTCCGCTGGCGACAACTCGGCAACTAATTGGCGAATCCTGGCTGCACGCCGGCAAGTTCCAGTATTGTGGAAACATCGGCCCGTGCTCGGTCGAGCCGGACATCACCGAAAGGGTTCGTTCGATCGGCCAGACCGTGACCCAGTACGGTCCGAAATTCGGGCTGTACGGCGTCGATTACATCGAGAATGACAGTGAGCCGTGGGTGATCGAGGTAAATCCACGCTACCCAGCATCGGTGGAGGTGATCGAGTACGCATGCCGCGCGTCATTACTGAAGTGGCATGTCGATTTCACCGCCGTTTCCGGGAATGGCAGCAAGCAAGACTGGGCCGAGCCTTCGCCACTGGTTCGTCACTCGGTTGTCGGCAAGGCGATCTACTACGCCCCCCACCGCCTCACCGTCCCTGCGTCCGGCCCCTGGGACGAATCGCTTCGGCATGTCCTGGATGTCTGGCGGCGGCCGGACTTTGCCGACATTCCGCATCCTGGTGACGTCATCGAAGCAGGGCAGCCAGTGTTGACGATTCTTGCGGAAGCAGCAACCGAAGAAGCTTGTCTGACCCGGTTGAAATCGCGGGCAGCGGAGTTAAATCAGCTATTGATAAGGTGCCGATGATGAGACTCGGACGACGAGTGAAACTCCAGACAGGTTCGTGCCGCAGGCAATTTTATGGCGCTATTCCCTGAGGTTGGATCATGCTGACTTTGAACGCTGCCGCTGCGAGTGTGGCTGATCAGCTTGCCGCAACCGCAGAAATGCACAGGGTGACAGTTCATACCGTTGGCGGTGCCCGAGTGATTGACTGCGGAGCCGTCGCCCGGGGGGGATTGTCCGCGGGAGTCATGCTCGCTCGGGTATGCCTGGGAGATCGCGGAACAGTTGAGATCGTGCCGGGGGTGTTTGCGGAGGTGCCGACGGCTGCGGTTCAGGTGTGGACGGATGATCCGGTCCGAGCCTGCTTGGCTTCGCAGTATGCCGGCTGGCGGGTCAAGGCCGGCCGATTTTTTGCGATGGGCTCGGGTCCGATGCGAGCGCTCGCAGCCCGGGAAGAACTGTATCAGCAAATCCCAGGGAAAGAAGAATGCGTGCATGCTGTCGGTGTCTTGGAGGCGGGGATGTTGCCGACGGCGGAGGTCATCATCGCCATTGTCGAGAAATTGCCGATCACCGCGGAAAAGCTGACCTTGCTGGTGGCCCCAGCGTCGAGCCTGGCTGGTTCGATCCAAGTGGTGGCACGTACCGTGGAAACCGCGATGCACAAGCTGCATGAACTGAAGTTTGATGTAACGCAAGTGGTCGCAGGACACGGTGTCGCTCCGTTGCCACCGATCGCGGCGGATGACCTGGCAGCAATTGGCCGTACGAACGATGCAATTCTTTACGGCGGTCGCGTGACATTGTGGGTGGATTGCGAGGACAGTGTGATTGAATCGATCGGTCCGCAGGTGCCGGCGTCGGCGTCTCGGGACTACGGTGCTCCGTTTGCCGAGATTTTCGCCCGTGCCGGTGATTTCTATCAAATTGATCCGCTTTTGTTTTCGCCGGCAGAAATTAGCTTTGTCAATCTTCGGAGTGGCCGAGCGTATGTTTATGGCGAGTTGAACCCCCGGTTGTTGCGAAAATCGTTCTTTGAAGGATAATAAATGGGAATTTGTGCTCCTCGGTGGAGGATCATCTCCCCTTCCTTCGAGAAATGTGACGGATCATGAATCTTGCCCTCCTCTCCGGCGGGACCGGCTGGCATGTCCAAGATTTATGCCGTGCCGCGACGGCCCAGGGACATCCGGTAACCATCCTGGATTTTCGGCAGTTGTCGGCTGGGGCACCGCCGCCGCATCCCGGCCGAGGCCCGCTTGCGGGGTTTGACGCCGCCCTGGTTCGAACAATGCCGGCAGGTTCGCTGGAGCAAATCGTGTTCCGAATGGATTTGCTTCATGCCGCTTCCTTTGCGGGGGTCAAGGTGTTGAATCCACCGCGAGCTGTGGAAACCTGTGTCGATAAATACCTGACGAATATTCGCTTGAATAAATCGGGCGTACCGGTACCGGTCACCGTGGCCTGTCAAAAAGCCGAGGATGCCTTGATTGCCTTCGAGGAACTTGGGGGCGATGTCGTGGTCAAGCCGCTTTTTGGGGCTGAAGGTCGTGGCATCATCCGCGTGAGTGAATATGATCTCGCCTGGCGTACCTTCCGGGCTATCGAACAGACCGGCGGAGTCATTTACCTTCAAGAATTCATCCGCCATCCAGGCTGGGATTTGCGGGTTTTTGTCATTTCTGGCCGGGTTGTCGCGGCGATGAAGCGCACGGCCCGTGATGGCTGGCGGACAAATATCGCACAAGGAGGAAGGGCTACTCGCTTTGAAATTAGCGCCGATGAACGCCGGCTCGCCTTGTGGGCTGCTGATGTCGTCGGCACCCCCTTGGCGGGGATTGACTTACTCTGCGACGCCACGGGGAACTGGTACATCCTGGAAGTCAATGCCGTACCCGGATGGAGAGCACTTGCGGAGGTGTGTGAAGTCGATGTGGCCGCTGCCATTATCCGTTATGTTGCCGAGGAGTACCGGGTGTGAAATCCTCGACGGAACTCCGACGCAACGGTGAATTTGCACAGATCGCCTGTTTGTGGGAAGCCACGGCACGGAAACTCGGAAATGTGCATCCAACCGCGGACTTCGCCGACACGACGTACACCGACTTTCTCTTAAGTGCCATGGTCGTCGGGACCGTATTCCGGGAATCAACAACAACCAGTGTCGGAGAACGGGTTCTTCTTGCCACGGAAAAAACGCAGCAACTCGTGGGCAAAAATACAAATCTCGGGATGATTTTGCTGTTGGCACCGCTGACGGTCTGCTGCGGCGAGGGCGGTCTCAGATCGCAACTTCAAGAAGTCCTGGAACGCCTCAGTGTGGACGATGCCCGACTGGTTTATCAAGCGATCCGGCTGGCTAGCCCCGCAGGACTGGGAAAGACAAACGAGCAGGATGTTCGGGAAGAACCGACGGTCTCCTTGCGGGAAGCCATGCAACTGGCGGCGGATCGTGATCAGATCGCCCGGCAATACGTCAACGGTTTCACTGAAGTCTTCGACTTCGGCGTCCCAGCGTTGCAGGACGGCCTTCGCCGATTCGGAACTCTGGAGGCGGCAATCATCCACTGCCAATTACAGTGGCTGGCCCGATATCCGGACAGTCTGATTGCCCGGAAAAATGGCCCGGCCACCGCCGAGATGGTCCGCGAGCGAGCCACGGAGGTTCAAGATCGCGGTGGTATCGCCACGCCCCAAGGACGAGCGGCGGGGATTGCTCTCGATCGGCTTCTCCGCTCTGACGGCAATCAGCTCAATCCGGGGACCACGGCCGACCTGATCACGGCTTGTCTGTTCGTGGCCCTGCGAGAAAATATGGTTACACCACGCACCTTGTTCCGCTGGAATATCGAGGACTGGCTGTGAATGACAGTCACGAGCGATTTAAGGTTCGCGTCACGAAGGATCACCTTGTCTTTTGCGCCGGTCATTTCATCAGTTATGAAGGTCACCAGTGTGAACGGCTGCACGGCCACAATTACCGGGCCGCTGTGGAAGTAGAAGGACCGTTGAATCCTCAGGATTTTTATGTATTCGATTTCGTGGCACTGAAGAAGCTGACAAAAGCGATCACGGATGAACTGGATCATCACATGTTGCTGGCCACGAATAATCCGGTAATTCACGTGGAGGAACTGGGGCCGCAACTTCGGGTGAGCTATAAAGATCGCGAATGGCGGTTTCCACGAGGCGACTGTGTGTTACTGCCGATCGAGAATACCACGGCCGAGTTAATTGCCCGATATATTGCCGGGCGGTTGCTGAAATCACTTCGAGAACATCATCGGTTTGTTCCCGAGATTCTTCGCATCGAAGTTGAGGAAAACATCGGACAATCTGCCACTTATGAGTGGAAGCCTGTCTGACAGCGAACCCGAATTCAGCCAGGGAAACGAAGACGACTGAAGGCGGGACTCAATCTCGGGTGACAAATTCATCAAGATTCAGTAAGGTTCGGCTCAGGGCAACCCAGGCAGCTTGTGTCTCTGCAGAAATACCTTTGACCGGGGTGGCCCCGACCAGTTTGTTTGCTTCAGACGGATTATCGGCAGCCAACGATCGCAGTTCTTTCAGCAGCGTCAGCAGCCGAGTGCGTTCCTCGGGTGTCGGCGAACGCCCGAGACAGAGTTTGACAGCGTAGTCGATCTGATGCGGGGGGCTATCACCTTGCCGGGCCAACAGGATTCGGGCAGCGAGTGCTTGTGCCGCTTCGACAAACACCGCGTCGTTCAGCAAGGTCAATGCTTGCAGGGGTGTGTTCGATCGTTCGCGGCGAACCACACAGACATTCGCATCGGGCGAATCGAACGTCATCAGCATCGGATAGGGGCTAGTCCGCTGGAACCAGATGTACAAGCCGCGCTTGTATTTTTTCGGGGCGGTCGATTCCACCCACTTCGCGGCCCCTGCATACGTCAATTCTGAAATTCCTGGTGGCTGCGGTGGACGAACGCTCGGGCCACCGACTTCACGGTACAAAAGGCCGCTGACCGCCAATGCGGAATCCCGGAGTAATTCCGCTTCCAGCCGCAGTCGGGATTGCCGCGCCAACAAGATGTTCAGCGGATCCCGCTGGAGAAGATCGGGTCGTACCGCCGACGACTGTCGGTAGGTCGCCGAGGTGACGATGAGTCGGTGTAAACGTTTCAGGCTCCAGTTCAGTTTCGTCGGGTCTCGGAACTCAGCAGCAAGCCAGTCGAGGAGTTCCGGGTGGCTGGGCTTTTCGCCCTGAGTGCCGAAGTCGTTCAGTGTGGCCACCAGGCCGCGGCCAAAGTATTTTTGCCAGACCCAGTTCACGATGACTCGGGGCGTCAGTGGGTTTTCTGCCGAGACCAGCCAGCGGGCCAGATCGAGCCGGGTGCCGTTTGCGGTCTCTTTGGCCCCCGGCAGAACCACGGGTGTACCGGGCTGGACGGCGACACCGGGCCGGAGAAAATCTCCCCGGATCATGACGTGCGTCGGCCGGGTCGGACCGAGGGCCAGGGTCATCGCTTTCGTTGCTGTCGGCATTGTTTTCCCATGATCGGCGAGGGCTTTTTCCTTGGCTTGAATTTCCGCGTCGGGGTGTTTGTCCGCTTTTGCCTGCGCCAGGGCGTCCTCAAGTTTTTTGTGAGCGGCCTGCCAGACCGCGAGTTGTTGCGGGAGTTGCTGTTTTTCTTCAGGAAGTGGCGCCGAGATGTCGGTTTCACGATCACTATTAAAGAAGGCAAATAACTGGTAGTATTCGCGCTGGGAAATCGGGTCGTACTTGTGATCGTGACATTGAGCACAGGCGACAGTGAGACCTAGCCACACGGTCGCCGTGGTATTGACGCGGTCCACGACCGCTGCCACGCGAAACTCTTCTTGATCGACACCGCCTTCTTTGTTGGTGAGCGTCTGCCGGTGAAAGCCGGTGGCAATTTTTTCTGCATCTCCCGCATTCGGCAAAAGATCCCCGGCAATTTGTTCAATTGTGAAGCGGTCGAACGGTTTATCCGCATTCAAGGCCTCGATCACCCAGTCGCGAAACCGCCAGGCATACGGTCGACCGCTATCCTTTTCGTAGCCGTCGCTGTCGGCGTAGCGGGCCGCATCCAGCCAGTGTCGAGCCCAGCGTTCGCCGTAGTGTGGGGAATTGAGCAGACGTTCAACGACGGCTTCGTAAGCATGTGGCGACGAGTCGGCCAAGAAGTCATCGATTTCCGACGGCTCGGGGGGCAGCCCGATTAAATCGAGATAGACTCGTCGCAACAACGTGGTCTTTTCCGCTTCCGGCGAGGGTGGCAAACCCTCTTGAATCAATCGGGTGCGAATGAAGGCATCAATCGGGTGAAGCGTCTGCTCGTCGTTGCCAGGCAGCTTCGGCACAGGTGGTCGGCGGATCGGCTGGAACGCCCAGTGATCGGATTTTCGCGAGAGTTCCCCGGCTTCTTTCGCCAAGTCGGGCATTTTCAGCCCCTGATCAATCCACGCCCGGAGAATACCGATCTGCGAGGCTGTCAGGGCTGGGCCATCCGGGGGCATCTTCATGTCTGGCTGCAGGCCGGCAACGACCGCAATGAGCTGGCTTTTTGCCGAGTCGCCGACGACGACTGCGAGGCCAGTGTTTCCCCCAGCGAGGATACCCGTGCGTGTATCGAGCCGTAAACCGGCCCGTTGTTTGTCGGCGTTGTGGCATTTCCAGCAAGCCGACTGCAAGATTGGCTGTACATCGGCGACGAAATCGACTGTACGAGTAACAGCCGCGGGTAATTTCGAGACAGGATCGACAGCCTGAACCAGGAGTACATCCAGGAATAGCAGTGACAAGGCTGCAAAGGAACGCATCATAATCGACCGAGGGTTGAGGTATAACAGGTGACATTTAATTTAACAAACATGGTGGCATTCGCAAGCAGCGGCGAGGTTGCCTGAGTGTTTTCCCCGACACTTCAATCTTCCCTTTCAAGGCACGTGAAGGGTCTGCCAATCTGATGCAGATGATTCGCCCTTGATCGGCTATGATGAGGATATTTCCTGCGCTGTGGAAGTTACCCGGGATGATGGACACCGAGGTTTTTTTATCGAGCCGGCTCGCTTACCCCTGGTCGATTTCAGGGTGGGGTGCCCCTGCCCTGGGGCTTGTCGCGGGCTTGCTGGTACTGCTGACGGTCTGGACTTACCTGGCTCACCCGCAGGCGACGGGCCGGCGGATCTTCATCGTTCTCGGCATCCGCTTACTGGCGTTGCTAATTGCCTTGCTGACCGCGGTTCGACCGAGTCTGGGGATTCAGCAAGATCCGAAACTGCCAGGAACGCTCCTCATCGGTGTCGATCTCTCGGAAAGCATGACGGTCCGTGATGAACTCGGAGGTCAGTCACGGATCGAAGCCGTCCGCGCGGTACTCGATCGCGTTCAACCTCTGATCGAACAACTGAAAGCCGAGCAGAACATTGACGTGGTGCTTTACAGCGTCGGTGCGACCGACTTTTCGGAAGAATCATCTCGTTACAGTCCGGAACAAGCCGCGAACTTGGATCGTTCGGACTACGGAGTCTATCTTTACCGGACCTTTGAACGCTGGCAAACGGAACGATACGTTCGCGGGCATCTGCTGATCGGCGACGGTGCCGACAACGGGGTGCAGTTCCGCGCCGCTGAGCAGGCCAGCCGCTGGCGGAAGCGAGACATTCCCCTGCACACAATCGTTGTTGGCCGGCCAGATACCAGTAGCGATGCCCGCGATGTCGCCTTGACCGCCATCTCGGCTGATCCGTCTCCGGTTCCGATCAAGCAAAACCTGACGTTGAAAGTTCTTGTCAATGCTTACGGCTTTGTTGGTGCCACGGTACCGATTAAGGTGCAATTTGATTGCGGCGACGATCGAGGCTATCAGGATGTCGCAACAGAACGAGTAACGCTTTACGAGGAACGAGACAATCTCGTGGAAATCCCGGTCAAAGCCCCAGAGGTTCCGGGCGAGGTTCGAGTCCGCCTCGAAGTTCCCCTCAGTAGCGTTCCGGGCGACATCGCCCCGGCGAACAATGTCATTGAATCGTATTTGACCGTGACAAAAGAAGGGGTCCGCGTCTTGCTGGTGAATCGGCTGTCGTTTGAGCATGCGGCGATTCGCCGAGCGCTCGCCGCCGATCCGCGGATCGATCTGTATGAAGTTATCCGCCAGACGGAGGACCCGCCTTCTCCGAGCGAGCGTGCCGCATTCGATTTCGATCAGCAAGCCTACGATGTCATCATCATCGGTAACATAGCCGGCAAACAATTGCTAAGCATCGATCCGAAGTTGCCTGAGCGAATCGCGGAACAGGTGCTGAAACGGGGAACCGGGCTCCTGTTTACTGGAGGCCATGCCACATTCAACGGAACGCCGGGCTATCCGGATGCCACGGGCTGGCGGGGCATCGCGGCGATTGAGGATCTGCTCCCGGTTGATCTGTCTGGGCAGCCGCCGGTCCGGGCCGCTTTTTTTGAGGGTCGCGGCAATCGTTACCAGTATCTGCCGACCGCCCGAGAAGCGTTTCAGTTCGTCAATCGTCTGGCCGTCACGGAAGCAGAATCGAATACCCTCTGGGCAACCTTGAACAGTCGAGACCGATTCACGCGACTGACGGGAGTCAGCCGGATGGGCACCGCGAAACCGACCGCCACGGTCTACGCCGTGGCCAGCGATCTTCGGGCGGATCAGCCCGTGCCGATTCCTGAGGCGATGGCCAAGGAGTTACCGCCGATGCTGGTCGGGCACCAGATTGGCGACGGTAATCGCGGCCGTGTCTTGGCATTGGCGGCACAGGATACCTATCTCTGGCAACGGCTGGGCCAGCCAAAAACGGACGATGGCATGCGTCTTCATAGCCGCTTTTGGCGACAACTGATTCTCTGGCTGGCTCATCAAGAAGATGAGGATGGGGCTGCGTTCGTCCGGCCCGAATTTCGCCGCCTGCCCGTCGGCAACTCGCAAACGATTGAGGTCGGTTTGCGGGCGCCGGGCGGAGCCCCCGCTGCCGCCCCGCAGTTTGACGTCAAGATCATCGCGCCGGGGGAGACCGAGACGACTGCCCGCTCACGCCGTGTCATTCCGACCGACGACGGCAAATACAAGGTGCTCGACAATCCGACGGTGCCTGGAGAATATCGCGTGCGACTAGTCGCCACAGGGACAGACCCAGCGGACCCTTCCCGCACCATCAAGGCCGAGGCCGAGGCGCGATTCATAGCATATGCGGAAACTACCGACGAGATGCTTCGGGTGGCTGCCGATCCCTCGTATATGCAAAAACTGGCGGAAGCTGGGGGCGGAAAATTCCTGCGGCTGGAGGATCTTCCACGATTCCTCTCGGAACTAGCCACCCAGCAGGACTCGGCGGTGCGGCCGAAACCGAAGTACTATCCCGATTGGCGGCGCAACCACTCGGGGATTTTTTTACCGGTCTGGCTCATCCTCTTCACCTTGCTGCTCGGAGCGGAGTGGTGGTTGCGGAGAATCTGGGGAATGGTGTGAAGCTGCGAGCAGCCGTACGGGCCCGACACTGTGGCCAGGAAGCCATCGGTCATCGGGAAATCGTAGAACGATGATTCAGGCCGGGATCAGCAGTTCCCCGAGCCCGCCGGTCAGTTGATCACCGCGATAACAGCGCCACCTGCCCAGCAATTCCGGAAGAATGATACCGTTTCCTCGGAGCCAGCGTTCGAGCAACCGAGCGTAGACCGGCTCATACTCACAGGAGGGGGCGAAGCCGCAAACAATCGCCATCTGCGGATCGAGGCTGACGAGTGTACCCCGCTTCATCCCGGCACCAGCGCAGCGGCCGATGCGAGAGCGGACGATGATTGTGCCCGCCAGCATCGCTGCTCCGGCAAACTCGCCGACTTCACCCTCGACAACGATCAGACCGCGACGCATCCGCAGCCCCAGTTCATCCCCGGCGTTTCCCCGTATGTGAATCATGCCGCCGTTCATCCCCCGCAGCCCGCCTCGGTAGGCCGCACCGACAAGATGCCCGGCAGCGCCTGTGACCTCAATTCTTCCCCCAGTCATCTCGGCACCGAGCCAGTCGCTGGCCTGACCGCGAATGTGGATTCGCCCAGCACTCATTCCAGCCCCGGCATGCATTCCCGCATCTCCCTCGACGACGATTTCCCCGGCCGACATTCCTGCCCCGATCCGTTTGCAGGCGGTTGTTGTCCCACGGAAACAGAGAGCCGGTTCCGTGCAGGAGGTTGATTCGCTATCCACCCGGAAGAGTTCGGCGAGTGGAATCGAGCGATTCCCATGCAGAATTGGCAACCGTTCGATATCTGCAAGAGAAAGATGACTCAGTCGATCCGGGGTAATGCCGTCGAGTTCGACTGGGATCGGGCTCGGGTGCCGCAGGGTCAGGGTAACCACGGGTGATGCCAGGTTTGCAAGAAGGAGGATTGCGATGCTGCCGGCCGAAACCTATTCTGCGTTTTTCAACCGCAATAGCGATTCCTGAACCAGTTCCTTGGTGGCAAGCAGCAACTGGTGAAGTTCAGCAAGATCGGGGGGCGGTTGCGCCGAATTGGAACCTTTCCCCTCCGCCCGGCGATACACTGTCAATTTCCCGACAAGTTGCAGCATGTCGGTCAGATAATCCAGTGCCAGGGCAAGGTTGCCGGCGTCGTGCCCCATCTGAAATCGATAATCATCCAGTCGGTTGGCATCCCCGGGGGTCAAATGAGCCATTTCCAGAGTATCCTGCGTGCGGTTCATTTATTCGAGGGGGATGTCGCGGTCGGGAGATCGCCCCATTCCGATAGCGCCAGCAAGGCCATCGCAGTGCCGGCATTTGTAATGTAATGCACTTTGTCATTGTTTAATGACCGGGTGTACCAGCGCCCGGAATCTCGTTCATGGTTCTTCAACCAGGCGATTCCGCGAGTCACGGCGGGATCATTCGCCGGGAGGCCGGCAGCCCGGAGGACGACGAGAATTAATCCGGTAGCATAGCCATCACTCTCGGCATCAGGATTGTTCGGAGTTTTATCGCGGCGAAGATAAGTGCCGAGGGAGGGCAGCGACCAGCCACCATCGTGGCGTTGCCATCGTTTCAAATCGTCGAGGCATTCGGCTTGCTCTTTTGCCGACATCAAACCGGGTATGCGGGTCGATGCCCACAATAAGAGGGCACGGTGATGCCGGTCGGGGGCCGGATTCTTGGACAGATACGTTTTCAGGCGTGTCAAACCGGCAGAGGCCGCCTCAGAATTTCGATAATCATCAGGCGCGATGGCGACCGCGACCGCAGCCAGGACGGCACCGTAATAATCATCATGTTCCATTGGTGGCCAATTGCACTTCAGCCAATTCCATTCGCCGGTTGGCTTCTGCACTTGCCACATGCGGTCAAATGCCGCTCGGGTACTGGGACTAAGCTTGCCCTCGACTGCGTCGGTGAAGGCGAGGGCGGCGGCGGTGGCCACGACGTAGGCATCGCCCCGCGGTTTACCCCCCGCTTGCCAGCGAGCAACATCCTCGCGGAGGAACTGCTGGACTTCTTTCCATGCCTCGGAATTCCCTGGAATGCGCGGCCTGGCCATCAGGTACGGGAGATTTGTGTGACAAGTGATGCATTGCCGATCCCGGGTCCAGTGAATCGCGACGGCGTCAAGGTAAGCGGCTGCTTTTTCCAGAGAGAAGGTTTTGGCCAGCGGCTCTGATGCCGAGGTTTTCTCCGGAATCGGGTAGTCGGCCGCCTGAACTTTCGGTGCCATCAGCAAGGTGATCAGCAAAAGGCAAGGAACACGCATCGCAACACCCGTGAATGAGGGAATGTCAAGGAATCAACAGCACAGAAGATCGGCATCGTTGCGAGGAAAATAGCGGCCGGCAGCGGTGCCCGTGGCGAAGTTCTGCCGGCCTGAGGGCAAGTTCATACCGCTTCGGTGATGTCAAAGCCTTTGCGGTACTCCCGGAACAGCATCGCGTTGGCCTTGGCCAGGTCCGCGGTTCCGGCGTCGGTAATCTTTTCTGTTTTCGGATCGAGCGTCAGTACGGTACCGATGCGGCCGAGTTCTCGAGAAACATCGACTTTGTTGCTCATAAGATGTTCCCGCATCCGGGCAAGTGCTTCGATCGCGGGTTTGTACCCGGCGAAAGCAGCGTCAGCCTTACTTAGCGGAGCCTCGTTACCCAGCCGGTAACTGATGTTGGCCAGATGACAAAGGGCCGACGATTGATGCCCTTCTTCGGCGGGGCAATTCAGGCTTTCCGGCTTGCGACTGCGAACCGCGTTGACGAAGTTATCAAAGTGGTACTGGTCGCCGCCGCCCTTAAATTCCGCGACCTTCTTGCCATCCCGATCGTAGGCAAAGCCGCCAGCGTAACTGGGGCAGACGACATAGCCTTCAGTACCAAACCAGATGTTGCCGACCTTTGAACTCATGTACGGTTCGGTTTTGAGGCCACGGACTTCGAACATCAGGTGCCGGCCATCTGGGTAGGTGAAGAGGGCAAGTTGCGTATTTGGCGTTTCGCCATCATCGATGTAGCCGAGCCGACCACCGACACTGACAAGGGTGCTGGGAAAGCCGGCCTGACCGAGGCCCCAGCGAGCCTTGTCGGCTTCATGCACGCCTTGATTGCCGAAGTCGCCGTTGCCGTATTCCCAGATCCAGTGCCAGTCGTAATGGACGGTGCCGTTCTTCGTCTTGCGGTGTGGTGGAATAACCCGAGCCGGGCCACACCAGAGATCGTAGTCCATGGTCGCCGGCGGGGCTTGAGGGCCATCGACTTTGCCGATACTCTCGCGCAGTTTGTAGCAGGTACCGTAAGCCAGTTCAACGGTTCCCGCTTTCCCGGACAGCAGATAGTCAATCGCTTCGCGCATGCCCGGATTGCTGCGACTTTGTGTACCCGTCTGGCAAATGCGGCCGTATTTTTTCGCCGCTTCGACAATCAACCGACCTTCATGGACATTATGTGTCAGTGGTTTTTCACAATACACATCTTTTCCGGCCCGCATGGCCCAGACGGCCATGAGCGCATGCCAATGATTCGGCGTGGCCACGCTGATGATATCAATGCTTTTGTCATCAAGCAGTTTTCGGAAGTCCTTGACATACAGCGGTGTTTGCTTCTGGACCGATTCGACACGGGTCATCGCTTTGCCGATGACGGCCTCATCGACATCGCAAATGGCGACAATCTCGCAGTTGTTTTTGCCCAGGAAACCGGCGACGTGACTCATTCCCCGGCTACGAACCCCGACTACAGCGACTCGCAGCCGATCGTTCACGCTGCCTTTGCGAGCGGCGGCAGCGGCTTCCGCTGCTCGCGCCGAGTTGGCTGCCGTCTCTGCTCCAGCCGCGGCGGCGGAAAGAATTGCGGAACGATGCAAAAATTCGCGGCGATTGAACACTGACATCCGAACATCTCCTGCCGGGAAAGGCCGTAAAGGGGTGAATGAACTGGGCATGCATCTGTTAAGATTAGCCTCCAGCATAATCAGGGCAGACCCCCTGGGTCAATTCACTCTTCAGGCAAAATTCGACTTTCTCTACGGCCGTCAGTAAGTTGGATTGCCTCACGGTAATCCAACTGGGGGCAGGTGGTGCCGCGACAGTCGGCCGTGGTTCACCTCAGGGGGCAGCCGTGGCCAGTTGCTCAAATCCTTCCTCGATCACCTGGCTTAACAACGGCGGGGACGTGCCGAATCGAGCCTGAAATTCGTCACGGGTGGGCAAAAGCCGAACTTTCATCTTATTTTCGTGTTGAAGGGCAATGTCGGCAAATTTATGATCCAAAAATGGATTCTTGAAGCGTTCAATCGTTTGCTCGGCAAATCGGAGCGGCTGATCGACTCGACCCTCGAGTGTCGGCACAATCTCCTCGGCAAGCAACCGCCACAACCACGTACTTAACTCCGGGTCGTTCACGGCATCGCGAACGATGGCAAATCCCCGCGGCCGAGCCTTGATCAACAACGCTGTGTGTGCAGCATTCAGAATCCGCACTTTCCGCAAAAAATACGGTTCCACATCGCGAGTTCGGGTAATGGCCGGATGCTGAAGCAAGAATCGGGAACGTGGGGAATCTTCCAGAGCCCAGAATGCGAACGGCTCGGCAACAATTGCCAGGGGATCCTCGGCGAGGATCGGATGCTCGGCCGGAGTTCCGGTCACAATCCGGTCAACGAGCGTGGGCTGCCAGACACATTCGCCGACCATCCAGGTCACAAACTCTTCCGGATCGTGCCATTGCCGAGCCAGATTCACCAGCGATTCCCGCAGTAAACGAGCATTCCCTTCCAGCAATTCACAAGGGATGATTGATACACCGGCTTGCCCGGCTTGCCAGCGTGCTCGCAGCACTGCCAGAAGCTTGGCCGGAAACGACCGAGGCGGGGCATCCGTCGGCTGATCCGCTGCGTCGAGCGTGTAGCCAGCTTCTGTGGTGTTTGACAGAATCGTGTGTAATTCTGCCGACCGCGCCACGCTCAGAACTTCGTCCCACTGACTCCCAGCATGTAACGCCCGGCTGATACTCTCACACGATTCCACTCGGTCGACGACTTCACCGTTTTCGTAGCCGCGGATGATCACGTGATATCGCCCCCCCTGCTGGTTCAGCCCGCAGGCACGATCCGACCCCGTCGACTGCACCATGACAACTCGACCGATCCCCTGACCTTCGGCGTTGCCCTGATGAATCATCAGATCGGCAAAGGCTCGCAAAAACCGTCCGGTTCCGAATTGCAATATCGTTTCAGGAAGAGGCGGCATGATCCAATTCTCGCGTCAGCAAAAAGGGAAGTTCTTAACTGTCACCTTAGAAAATTGCTTTTCAGGTTCAACGCCTGAGCATACCTCTCAAGGAGAGGCAAGGTTTGAGGTCAGCGAAGGTGATCCGTTCACATGCCGCACACTGGCGTTGTTGCCTCAGCTTGCGAGGGACAAATCAAGTGCTGTCCGAGGAATACGGTGGAAGAAATTTTTCAAAAACCACCCCGATCATCACCTCTGCTCTCCACAAACCCGCCTGGCAGACAGTATGATGGCGGTAATTTTGAGGAGCGTGCAGGGTAAGCCCCCTTGGGCACCTTTGAGCGGGAGCGCGGCATGACGGAAGAAGACTGGCTCAAAGGGAAAAACTCGGACGCCATGTTGCGGTTGATCAGTTCGCGGATGACACCCCGCCGCTGGCAACTCCTGTGTTGTGCCGTGGTCCGCCGCGCGGCTGACAGCTTTGCCGATGTCAGGTTTCGTGAAGCGATCGACTGGGTCGAGCGAAATGCCGGAACGACAGTTGCTGAACAGCCAAAAATCCTGGAACACCTTCGCTCGATTCGTCATGAAGCAATTCAAAAGGCCCGGGAAGCACAACGTCAGATTGTATGCTCCGTCGATCCGGATGCGGATCCGAACGAGTTTCGCGTCACAGCCGAAGGTCGTACCAATCCGAGCGCTCCGTTATTCCGATCGGCCTGTGAGATGGGGGCCGCTGCGATTAAACTGGCCGAAGAAGCGGCCGAGCATGCAGTTGCCGCTGTCATGGCCCTAGTCAGCGACACTGCGAATGCTGATCTTCTGACGCGGGTTCGCGAATCAATTGTCGAAGCGACCCGCCTCCAGGCTTGCGCCTCGCTGCAGGCGAGTACCGCTTTGGATTTGAAGGCTCGCGGCGACGAAGCGGCGGACCGCAACTCGGGTAAAAATGCCCGGATTCAACTCGCCGTTGCCGAGGGTATGGTGACGCGAGCCGAAGAACACCTCGGTTACCGGATCAGCGACATCGCCGTAGCCAAACAGCGAGCCGATCGCAAAGCGATAGCCCGCTTCCTCCACGATTTAATCGGCAACCCGTTTCGCCCTTACCGCTTTGAATCACGCTGGCGGACCAGTACCGTGCTTGGCCTTGCGCGAGGAATTTACGAGGATCGCGCCTTTGATCGAATGCCGATCCTTGCCGATGCCTTACTTGACGCGGATTGCGACGAAGAAGCGATTCTGCGTCACTGCCGCGGCCAGGAACTTCATGCTCTGGACGGGCTTACGCATATTCGCGGATGCTGGGTTATCGATCTGATTTTGAATCATGAATCCGCGCCATTCGCGGCACCGCCCCTGACAGTGACCTCACCACCGCCCGCATCACACGCGGTCAGCAGACGCCGACCGGACCCTGCCATCCAGCGACTGCTCGAGGCGATCAATCGTGGCGAGCTCCCGGAAGATCATGACGACTGAGCCCCGGACAAGCTGGCTGAGTCTTTTGCGTCGATGACTCCTGCTGGATCAAAATATTCCCGAAATTTGACAGCAAGAAGCCCAGAGAGTTCAGATCGAGAACGCGAATGATTGAAAGGCAATCGTGTCCTTATTGCAATAGTCAATTCGTACCGACAACCCTCAGCCGGAGTGGGCGAGTGACTTGCCCTCGTTGTGGCGAATCATTTGTGCCCCGCGGAGGCAGCAGTGTAACCACGGCGCCCACCGTGGCTCGCTCCAGCAGCCATGCAGTCGTTTACTCGCAAATTTCGGTGAACGGTGCTTATTCGCCAACACCAGCCGACTCGATCGGCATCCTTCATGGATTGAAGCCACTGCTGATGATTGCTGCGACTCTGACACTGATCGTGTCGGCGGCAATCAGCTATTATTTGTTGACCGCGTCGCCCGAGCGTTCCACCCGGCCGACGACATCGCCACCAAGCGGGACCGCGACATCATTACCGTCAGAACCGGCCGCAATCCCCGCTCTCGGCTTTCTCCCGCCGGCTGCAGACCTGATCATCGGCTGGAAACCGGGAAGTGCCGAGTCGGAAAATGCCTGGAATGCACTCGATCTCATCGGATTCAAATCGCGGCTCGAGGAATTCGTCCAGAATGCTCATCTATCCATCAGCCAGATCGCGCTTGTCCTGGCCGCCCTCGAACTTCCCGAGGATTCAGCGATTCCGAAAATTGTGGTTGTGATGCAGTTGAAGGAACCTCTGGCAGATCGCCAAGCATTTTACCGGGCTATTCAAGCGACCCGGCAACGTTTCAATACCTTCGATGCGAATGAACAGTATGCCGTGCTTATCGCGGGGGTGCCTTTGGAACTGCTTGCCTGTGATGATACAACGTACTTGATAGCGTCAGAGGCCTCGTCGTTGACGCCCGTACGAGGTGGGCCACAAGATCTTAAGGAATTGCCGAAATTCCGCTGTTACGAAGCGATTCGCCGTTTGCCGACGGACAGCTTGGCTTGGCTGGCCACCGCCCCGGTTGACTGGCGGCGAAAACCGTCTTTGAAATTCGCCTTCCGGCTGCTGCAACGCGAATGGCCGGAATCCGCGCTCTCTCAAATCCGTAGCGTCGCTGCAGCACTCTCAGTGTCTGCGAATCGGAAACTGTATTTGGCCGTCGAAGCCGCTGATGCAGATGCTGCGGATCCCCTGACGACAGTTTTCCCCGCAGAAATCACCACGCTGCTGCCGTTAACTCAGCGAGACGGTGCCTGGTGGATTCACGAATCATCAGAGACGCGCCTGTGGTCGCAATTAAAAGACTGGCTGGCTCACGCAGGACGGTGATTTGCCTTTGCCCCGGCAAACGGGCAACAGCCATCATGCAGCTGACCGCAATCGTGCCGAGCGTTAGCAGGGAAAAAATAGGACGCAACTGCCGTGCAGATGAATTTTCAAAGCGTGATAATTGGGGTATCTATGAAGAATTGACTTGGTGCAGGTGAAACTTAGTGCAGATGACAGGGGGAGACCGAAACGAAAGTGAAGGTTTGTCTAAAAATGTCCCGCCGGTGAACGCTTCGATGTCGCCCATTCACCAAAGCATCCCCCCGACGGGACATTATCATCGTAAATGACAGATTAACGGCTGGCAACTGAGTTCCCAATTTTCTGACGAGGAGTTTTCCGCACTGTCGAAGTTCTCGACAGCATTTCAGAACCGTGTTGATCAAGAAACCGACATCCGTTTTGTTGTTACTACCCGGAAAATCGGTTCATCGTGATCGCCAATGTCCCAGCGGGAGAGGGATCACGAGTTTAAATCCTTATGCTGAGGAGTGTTAAAGCCGCTTATGCGAATGATTCCGGGATGGGCTAACCCACTTGAACAGAAAGCGACCGAGATGGAGCAGTGGCGGGGGGACGGTTTAAAATCCGTTCCACATCCTCCCGATCGAGTTCTTCATTGGCGAGCAAAGCCTGGGCGAGCCGATCAAGATGGTCCCGATTCTCACCGAGGATCGTTTTTGCCCGATTCAGGGCCTCGGTAATAATTCGCTGGATTTCCTCATCAATAATCCTGGCCGTGCCCTCGCTGAAATCACGGCCTTCATGAATTTCTTTGCCAAGGAAGATGTGTTCTTCGCCGGCACCGCGGTACGACACCGGACCGACCCGCTCGCTCATCCCGAATTGCATCACCATCATGCGGGCCAAGCGGGTCGCTTGTTTGAGATCCTGGAGGGCACCGGACATCGGCTCTCCGAAAACCAGTTGATCGGCGGCTCGTCCGCCCATCATCACCACCAGTTTCGCTTTAATTTCACTTTCGGAAATGTCGATGCGGTCTTCTTTCGCTTCAAACAGGGTTACCCCGCCACTTTGCCCGCGGGGGACGATGCTGACTCGGCTGAGTGGGTCGGCTTTTGGTTCAAGCCAGGCGCAGAGGGCATGGCCAGCTTCATGAACCGCTGTCCGCTGTTTCTCCTCATCGCTGAGCACCTCCTCCCGTTTGGCACCGAGACGGACGCGGTCGCTGGCCGCATCGAAATCGGACTGATCGATGACATTTTTCCCCTCGCGGGTGGCATTCAGCGCAGCTTCGTTGCAAAGATTCCGCAAATCGGCTCCGCTCATTCCGATCATGCTGCGGGCAATTTTTTCCAAGTCCACGTTGTCGGCAAGGGGTTTATTCCGGGTATGCACTTTCAAGATTGCCAGCCGCCCTTGCCAGGTTGGGCGATCAACCGTGACATGGCGATCAAAGCGTCCCGGTCGGAGGAGTGCGGCGTCCAGCACGTCCGGGCGATTAGTGGCGGCGAGCACAATCACGGTTTCATTCGGGGTGAAGCCATCCATTTCCGAGAGAATCTGGTTGAGAGTTTGTTCGCGTTCGTCGGAGCCGCCGCCGACACCGGCACCACGCATCCGCCCGACCGCGTCGATTTCGTCGATGAAGATGACACAGGGGGCATTTTCCTTAGCGGTTTTGAAGAGATCACGCACGCGGCTGGCACCGACTCCGACAAACATTTGAATAAATTCCGAGCCGTTGATGGAATAAAATGGGACGTTTGCTTCGCCGGCGACCGCTTTCGCCAGCAAGGTTTTTCCGGTTCCCGGCGGACCGACTAGCAAGACGCCTTTCGGCACCTGGGCTCCGAGCCGGGTGAATTTCTCGGGATTTCGAAGAAAATCCACGATTTCTTGCAACTCGCGCTTGCAACCTTCCATGCCGGCGACATCGTCGAAGGTAACCCGGCCTCGGCTTTTTTCGTACCGACGTGCCGGGCTGCGGATGTAGCTGTTGAGAAAGCCACCGCCCGCGGAATCTCGGACTCTCGGCAAAATCAAGAAGAAAAATAAGCCGGCAAAGAGGCTGAGAATCAGAAGCGGAATCAGAATCTGACTGACAAACGGGAATGGCTCTTCCTCTTTGAGGATCACCACCGGGGGGATCGGCTCGGCATTCGGATCGGCAGTCTTTCGCTCTTTGCGAAACGCTTCGTCGCCGGACTTGACTAGCTCAATGATGGCGAACTGATTCTCTGCGGAGGGAAGCTTGACTTCAAAATGGCCGCTCGGCAATTTTAATTCGAGTTCCTTGAGGACCGGCGAGTCTTTGTCCCGGACTTCGCCGACAGCCCGTTCTTTGCCGATCAAGACCAGGCGTTTGATTTGGCCTTTTGCGGCCAGGGTTTCGAATGTCGGAGTGAAGGGGATGGTGGGCGTATTGGGGAAAAATGCCAGCCCGAGGACAAGTAAGGCCAGCAGCAAAAGAATCAGCCAGCCACCAGGAAGCCCCGATGGTAGGCGGCGTTTCTCCTGCGTGGTGGTGCGAGTAGTCTCCGCATCGCTGCGAGAGACCTGGTCATTCGACGGTGACGACATTCGTGTCTCATCTCAGTTCAGTCGTGGGAATAGTTCCTGTTGCGGATTGATACCGTGTGTATTGGTATCGAATTGGCTTTATGCTTCCGCAACTGCATTATATGCGCATGCATTGACAGTGGCGGTCGCGATTGCCCCGGGCTATTTTCGGAAGGCGTTGCGTTCACGGCTCAGTTTTTCGGTCGCATCGGGGCTGAGCACGAAAACATCGCTTCGACCGGGTTCTACGACGCGGCCGTAGATCTGTTTCCCGTTCGAACCAGCTACCGGTCCTCCCAGGTGCAAGGTCTTGCTGACACCGTTGCGTTGCGTGACCACGATCACTCGTTTTGGCTCCTTCAGGCCGTAGAGTTCCAGCTGTGCTCCGGTATCAACGACATAAGGAGAGGCCTTCAAAAGGGCAATTGCCGAAAGGGTTTCATTCAGTTTTTCCATGTTGATCGGATCGTTCGGGCGTTCGCGATCGATCCAGGTGCCATCTTCTTGTCGTTGCAGCACAAAATGACCGCTGGTTCCGCTGACCGCCAGTGAACTCATCACGGAGGCATCGAGGTCCGTAAACACTTCCCGCCGGCGATATTCAGCCAGCAGACGATCGCTGCTCATGCGATCGAGACGGGCAATCAAGTTTGAGCCGGCGGCTTGCACGAAGACGGTTGCTGTTGTTGGATCCGGAGAACTGACGGAGAGCGCCAGAACTTCCTTGCCGTCGGCGAAGAATTTCCAGGTCAATTCGGGAGGGTCCAGGCGGAATGGTTTTTTGTCGTTCGGATTCTCGGCAACGAGTTCCTCGGCGCGGAGACGGGCCACGGTGTTAATCAGTTCATCGAGTTCGCCTTGCTCGGCATCCGCACTGATCGGGTCGGTCACCTTCCATAAACCGCCGACTTTGGCGAAGGTGATTTTCCGGTCACCCCGTTGAAGGAAAATCCGGTCAGCATCGACGAATCGAGCCAGGGTTTTGTCTCGGAAACGCAGCGGCTCGGCGAGGAGTTGATTGGCTAAGCTGGCTGGGAGAATCGCTACCGATGTGGGCGACTTTGCGCCAGGGGGCACTGCGATCGCATAGCGGCCGGAGTCCGTGGCTTTCGGGTCGACCGCAGCACCAAGCTTCAGAAGATATTCCTTGGGCGTGTCAAGACCGACCGTCAGCGTGATCGTTGCGACTGGCTTGGCCAGACCGAATTTTTCCAGATCAGCGGGTTTCGGATCGTAGGCGGCGATGGCGTCGCCCCGGAGTCGGCTGAGCCGGTTGGCGAGATCTTCAAGCGTTGGCTGATCGGCTTTTTGCTTGACCGGCTGGGTCAGTTCCCAGTTCAGACCGGTTTGCTCCAGCGTTAAGGTTTCTTGCTCGCGGGATCTGCGGATGCTGGTGAGCATCGCGGGATCGAAATTGAACAGTGTACGATCAACGAAGTCGAGCCGCTGCCGCATCAGTTGCGCCGCGGCTTGGGCGGAAAGCATGCCGACAGCGGGCGTGTCATCAACGCGGAGGCTGCGTTCGCCCCCGGGTTCGCTTTTCCCCAGCTTGAGGGTGTGAGTTTTCGCCTCAGCGCCGGGCTGCGACGGCTTCCGGGTCAGGCGGATCGTCAATTCCGGAGTGTTCAGACCGTAGCGGTTCCAGTCGATACTGTTGCCGTAGGCAGCGAGTCGGCTGAGGGGTGGGCGTGCCGCGGTGGCAAGCAGGGCATCCATGGTAGGAGCATCGAGGGCAAACGGGTTCCCCTCGACGATCCAGTTCCCGGCGTCGTTCCGGACGAGCGTAATCACCTCGGTTTGTTTCGCATCGAGAAGTTGAACGCGGGTAATTTGTTCGGGTTCAAGAGACAGTAAATTCCGATCGAGCCAGTGCAAAGCCGGTTGATCGACTTGGCGCAGCAAGTTGTTGCTGATCACATACACGGAGGGCCGGGCTGGATCATCGAGACGGGCATAATAACTGCTCGCTGCATCGGTGGTCGGTTTTCCGATCAGCAAGGTTTGTGTTTGTGGGGTTTCTGGCTTAGCCGGCTCGACATCGCTATCGATCGGAGGAGGAAGGGTGAAGGTCACGGCCAATCGGAGGCTAGGACGATCAAAACCGTAGGTGGCGGGGTCGCTGACTGTGAGCGACTCAGCTTTCTCGGCTTTCACCGTGCTGATGGCGGCCAGTAACGGCTGAAGTTCGGGGAAATTGACGCTGGCATCAAACGGGCCTGTTAATTTCCAGGCGGTGCCGTCGCGGGCAATTCGGTAAGAGTCGTTATTCCCTTGTGGGCCGCGGCGAATTTCAATTGCGGTGATGCGATCAGAGAGCGTGGACCAGAGTTCAGTGGGCAACAAAGCGAGGGCTCCAGCCTCCAGCGATTGCACGAGAGAATTCGGGATGGTGAAGACGCTTCCTTGACCATCCAGCCGGGCATATGAAGTTTCGCCTTGATCACGAACAGCACCGATGGCCAGGGAGCGATTCCGCGGAGGATCGCCGGAGAACAGCAGATCGACGGTGTAGCGGGGGGCGGAAAGCCCGTACTTCCCGGCTAGATTTTCCGCGGAGGGAGTCTCGTCGATATATTCCGTGGCTTCGAGCCGAGCGAACGTGCCCGTGAATTGTTCTGCCTTGGTGGAGTCCATAGGGGTTGTGATCGGCTCGGTTAATTCCCAGGATTTGCCGCTTGCCGGTTGACGGAGGGTGAAGCCGGGGTGTCCGGCAGGGCGGACTGCCACTCGTTCGAGTCGAGTATCGGCGGTAT